>FSSH01000056.1_pt1 | contig 140910 bp, 129 predicted proteins | sample 1166101 | NCBI WGS metagenome assembly FSSH01 (sample SAMEA32972668, study PRJEB13176) | freshwater metagenome | biome: Drinking water system; feature: Biomass in drinking water that filtered by 0.45 um membrane; material: drinking water | place: USA | collected 2012-12-20 | depth 0 m
ACATGGATTTGTCAGAGCGCCGGGCATTGGCAGTTAAGAAATACCTGACCAAAGGTACTCACAACCCCAACATCTCGTCTCACGGTTACAGCTGGGACAAACCGGTTGACACCAACGAAACCGAAGAAGGCCGCGCCAATAACCGTCGCGTGCAGTTGGAAGTGGATGGTAAAGCTCAACAACCTTTGAAAAAATAAGATCAATTGGTAAAATCCAACCTGATCTAAACCAAAAACCCGCCATATGGCGGGTTTTTTTTGCCCTAAATCTGCTCTGAAATATCGTCGATCTGGCTTTGGCGGGAATTAAGTCTAAGGCCAACCCTGCTAAGCCCTAAAAACACAACCCATGGAAAGCCCTACAAGCCGGCAAGCATATAAAAGAAAGCCGTTCATAGACATCATAGCGGCGGCATAAAGTACTTGATTTCGTTTCACTACCTATGGCAAATTGCCAAGCGGCACATCATTTTCTCCCAAGTGTAAATCGTATTTATCCCCCTTTCTGGTTATCACCTTGACTTTAACACCGCGAAGCCTGAGTTCTATCGGCAAACCAACGGGATTTGCAGGTAATTTCGTTTCAAACTTGATTACATCCGCCGCGGTAAAGTCCACAGGACTATTGACCTGAGCACGAACGATAGCTTTGCCATCCTCGTTATCAATCCGCAATATCGATAGCTGCGAACCCGAATAAGCTTTTAATTCCGTGAGTAAAACTTTACGGACGTTAGTCTCGAACAACATATTATTTACAACTGCTCGGGTATTTGCCCAGAGCACGACAAACAGTAGAATCAGCAACATCAGGCTCACCCCGTTCAACCAAACCACTTTTTTACTTTGAAAAAACTGATCGGTCGCTTTGCGGAAGCCTGATAACCAAAGGACGATGGAAAACGAAAACTGGATGGCAACGATGTTGGCAAACGCCAACAAATAGGCCCCGAGTGCGTTATCCCATTCACCACGAGCGATAAAAATGGTCCCAGAACATAAAGGCGGAACCAGCGCGGTAGCAATCGCCACACCGACCACGGCATTGACAATCCGCGGCGTAATCACCGCATAAGCGCCTACCGCACCGCCAGCTAAAGCAATCATTAAATCCAAATAATTAGGATGCGTTCTGCCTAACAACTCTTTACCTGCGGGAATATCAGTGTGCAAAAAGCCTATGATGGACGCGCACACCACCACGATTCCGGCACCGCCTAACAACGACAGCAAGGATTGCCGCAATAGCACATGATTACCATCTACCAACGATAAGGACACGCCGGCAATCGGACTTAACAACATCGCAACCAACATCGCGCCAATCACTCCCGAAGCACTGTCGGCCAAGAGACCGTAGGATGCAATGATTGCCGCGAGCGCATTCATGATGATAAACGCCTTATCAAACTGCGCGTTCAACGTGATTTCCGCCCGCGCTGCTTGAATTTCAATTAAACGCGAATCTTGATTTTGGGTTGGGGTGTTCATAGAGTCCAGCCTGAAGCAAAACAAATTGACAAAAAATACGGGTTAACCACAGCGCCCCAGCAATAGCCAAAATGCTGCGCCCAAACGATACTACAAACTCAGCGCCCTGAATTCCGCGCATGCGCTTGAACGCTGCCAGACCCGCTCAAACTCTTCGCTCAATGGCCGATTACGTGCCGGCAAGTTAGGACTCCAATGCCCTTCATAACGATTACCGAGCAAGCGAAATAAATAACCGTCGCTATCGTTGATCACAAAAGCAGAAGCATACTGCAAATCTTCTGCTTCATCGGGCACACGAATCAGAAAATACGACGGCAAGCGCTGCGCCAACTCCACGACAGGATGAACCTGATTACGCAGGCTGGTCGGATCCTGAACTATGATCTGCACACTAGCGTTACGATTGCTGAGGGCAAACTGTTTTAGCGCCTCAACAATGTCTTTTTGCCCATATAAAGCGTAATCCAGATCCCGGCTGCGAATATAAATCTGTCGACGCGCCGCGCCTATCAATTGGCGAGTCGCGCTTAAAGTCGATTCTAAGATTTCCAGCCGCACGGGCTCAACCGGAAGCTGTCGGTTCGAGGGCAATGATCGCAGCGTTTGCTCGCGAGCCTGCAATATTAGCCTGCTAGCCTGATGCGGGATTCCGGCTTCATCAAAGACCTCGCCTTCAAGAGCGAATCCACATTTTTGGTAAAACCCCAATGCGGACACTTGGGCGTTGGCGGTGATACTGGCCAGCCCCAGATTGAGGGCTTTGTCGATTGCGGCGCGTAACAAAGACTGGCCGACGCCTTGACCGCGCCATTCATTCAGAACCGCCATCCGCCCAACTTTACCTTCCGGCGAAAGCCGACAAGTAGCGATTGGCTGGAAATCTACATCGCGCACCAGAAAATGATGACATTCCGAATCGAGTTCGTCGAATTCGAGCGCTGACGGGATTTGCTGCTCGACGACGAATACCAAATTTCGCACATAACGTATGTCGTCGAAATCAACGGCAAAGCTGGCTGGCTCAAGATAAAAGTTGGCGATTTGCATAGCGTGAGATGAGTAATCCTTAAAGTACTTAGTTTAGTTGCGCGTTGCCGAAAATTCGGATAAATGAGCTATTGTGGGTAGCGCTACCGTGTTCGTGTCGCCAAGATAAGGCGTTACCAGCCAACCGTTCAACCATCCTGCTTGACCTTAGACTTCAAATGCTCTGCAAGACGCTTCATGGCTTCGGACGAGTCATCGGTTGCCAAATGTACATTGATGATACTTGGCATGTCATGGTTGTTCAGAGCGTTGCACAGAGCCTCTTCAAATTCAATTTCCGTAACCGCCTCGTAGCCCGCTAATGGGCCGAAGAGTTGCCCCAAACGGTCGAATCGCCACGGATTAATATCGTTGAACGGGCCTTCGAGAATGCAGCGTTCCGTGCTGTAACCACCGTTGTTAAATACCACCACGATGGGGTTTAACCCCAGGCGCGCGTGCGTAGACAACTCGGTCCCAGTCATTTGAAATGCGCCGTCCCCAACTAAAACCAATGCGCGCCTATCAGGACGCGCGATTTGCGCACCGAGCGCAGCCGGCACAGCAAAACCCATCGTAGTGTAAAAGGCGGAAGCCAGAAATTCGCTCTGCTCGTGCACCCGTAAATCGATGGCCGCAAACAGGCAATCGCCGACATCACAAACCACGATCATGTCGTTGCTCAACGCGCGATTTAGCCTTTCGACCAACCGGGCGGTAGTAATCTGCCGGTCCACTTCCGGAAACGCAATGCCAGTCGGCGGCTTTGGGCTAGATTCCTTGTTATTGCCGCATCTGTTCACCGAGGCAGCCAAAGCACGCAGAAAATCGTCCAAGGCAATGCCGGGATAGCGGTGCGCACTGATCACCACTTCGTTCAACGCCGCACGGATGGTCGAATGGGAATTTAGCTTTGCCGTGTAGATGCCGGTATCGATTTCATTCAAGGTCACGCCTAACATCAACAGCACGTCTGATTGCTCGACTGTTTCGCGCACGGTCTCCGAACTCATCGCGCCTTCGTAAATTCCTAAGTAAGCCGGGTGCCGTTCGGACATCACCGATTTGCCGGTGAGAGTGGCCACCACTGGCAAGCCGGTGCGATCGACGAATTCGGCCAAAGCACCTTGCAGCCCACGCCGATGCAGTTCAACACCCGCTACAATCATCGGCGAGACGGCCTTGGATAACAGCGCCATGGTTTCGGCAACTGCCTCGGCTAAAGCCGTTTCGTCACTGGTAAATTTTTCGACTGTCTCGGTCGGCATGGGATAGCCTTCCGCCATGACCAAATCCCGAGGAAGCTCGATATAAACCGGCTTACAAAAGCGGCGTGCTGCCTCAATAGCATGGTCGATTTGCCGAAAGGCGATTACGGGATCATTAAGCACTACCGACGCGCAGCTAATACGCTCGAAAATTTCCCGCTGGAAGGTAAAAGGCCCAAAACGATGATGAATTAGCGGATCGTCTTTTTGCTCGCTGACACCGGGTGCGCCGCTAATCAGCACCACAGGGGAGGATTCAGCGTAAGCACCGGCAATCGCATTGACAGTATTCAATGCGCCAACGCCATAGGTTACCGCTAACGCGCCCATACCCAGGCACCGCGCATAACCGTCGGCAGCGAAGGCCGCTGAATCTTCCCTGGTAGTACCGATATGCCGAACCTGACTTTTCATCATCAGATCGTAAAATCCGAGCACGTAGTCGCCAGGCACGCCGAAAATATCTTTTACACCGGCCTGATAGAGTCGTTTGAGAAGGTATTGTCCAATCGTGTCGAATTTAGCAGCGCTCATGATGCTTTGGAGCCTCCGAATAGAATTGAGCTACGACCGCTGACTTTAAAAACCAATACCTAGGTCAAGGTCTCCAAACCGTTTTAATAAAACGATTACACGTCAATACTGCTAAGCCCTATGTAAAAAGTCAACTTACATTCTTGGATGCTAAAAGCAAAGGCTAAAAAACCCCATCTATTTCCGCGACCTGATATCTCGCGCTTGAGCCAAAAAAAAGGGCCTTGCGGCCCTTTTTCAATGCAGACTCGAACCCGAAAATTATTCGTTGCCGACTTCTTTCATGCTCAAACGCACTCGCCCTTGGCGGTCGATTTCCAGCACTTTTACTTTTACGACGTCGCCTTCCGACAGTTTGTCACTGACTTTCTCAACGCGCTCGTCGGAGATTTGCGAAATATGCACCAAACCGTCTTTACCTGGCAGAATGGTCACGAACGCACCGAAGTCCATCAAGCGCACTACTTTGCCTTCGTAGACTTTACCCACTTCGACTTCAGCGGTAATTTCTTCAATCATGCGTCTGGCTTCTTCGCCGGCGGCTCGGTCGACAGAAGCGACATTCACCACGCCGTCGTCGGTCAAATCGATGCTGGCACCGGTTTGTTCGGTGATGGCGCGAATGGTCACGCCACCTTTACCGATCACTTCGCGGATTTTGGCCGGATCAATTTTGAAGGTGATGATGCGCGGCGCAAAGTCGGACATTTCGGAACGGGTGCTGGACAAAGCTTTGTTCATCTCGCCCAAAATGTGCAGACGACCCTGTTTAGCTTGTTCGAGCGCTACTTTCATAATCTCGGCGGTGATACCGTCGATCTTGATATCCATTTGCAATGCAGTCACGCCGTTCTCGGACCCGGCCACTTTAAAGTCCATGTCGCCCAAGTGATCTTCGTCGCCCAGAATGTCGGACAGTACTGCGAATTTATCGCCTTCTTTGATCAGACCCATGGCAATCCCGGCAACCGGTGCTTTGATCGGCACACCGGCATCCATCAAGGCCAAGCTGCTACCACAGACAGAAGCCATGGAACTGGAACCGTTGGATTCGGTGATTTCCGAAACCACGCGAATTACATAAGGAAATTCCGCCATGTTCGGCAATACTGCTGCCACACCGCGTTTCGCTAATCTACCATGACCGATTTCCCGACGTTTTGGAGAGCCGACAAAACCGGTTTCACCCACACTATAGGGAGGGAAGTTGTAATGCAGCATGAACGGATCTTTATATTCGCCGGACAATGCATCGATGATTTGCGCATCGCGCTCTGTGCCCAGAGTGGCCACAACCAAGGCTTGGGTTTCACCGCGGGTAAACAACGCAGAACCATGGGTTCTAGGCAGTACGCCGGTTCTAACCATGATAGGTCTAACCGTGGTCAAATCGCGGCCGTCGATACGTTTACGATCGTTCAGAATCGCACCGCGTACCACGTCGTATTCAAGATGTTCGATGACATTACGGATGTCTTTTTCGTTATACAAGCCATCGGCGGTCAGCTTTTCGACTACAGCGCTTCTGATCGCGCTCAGCGTGTCTTGTCTAACCAGTTTTTCCGCCACTTGGTACGCGGCATTGATGCTTTGTTCCGCTTCGGCGGCCACTGCGGCTTTCAGGGCAGTGTTGGTTTCAGCCGGGGTCCAAGCAACAGCAGGCGTGCCCACTGCAGCAGCGAATTCGTTAATGGCGTTGATTGCCACTTGCATGTGCTCGTGACCGAACAATACCGCGCCCAACATCACTTCTTCGGACAATAAATCCGCTTCAGACTCAACCATCAATACCGCATGTTGAGTGCCGGCAACCACTAATTGCAGTTGCGATTCTTTCAAGGCGGGTTTGTCAGGATTCAGCAAATAGCCACCGTCTTTATAGCCGACGCAAGCAGCACCCAAGGGACCATTAAAAGGTAAACCGGAAACGGCCAAAGCCGCAGAAGCGCCTAGTAGGGCTGGAATTTCGGTATCGACTTCAGGATTCAGGGACACGACCGTCGCAATAATTTGCACTTCGTTAGTAAATCCTTCCGGAAACAGCGGTCGAATCGGTCTGTCGATCAGGCGGGAAATCAGGGTTTCTGTTTCGCTAGGACGGCCTTCACGTTTGAAAAATCCGCCGGGGATTTTACCGGCCGCAAATGCTTTTTCCTGATAGTTAACGGTAAGCGGGAAAAAATCGCCGCCGCTAGCTTCTTTTTTACCAACCACTGTCACCAACAGCGAGGTGCCTTCGACATCGATCATTACCGCGCCGTTGGCTTGGCGGGCGATTTCACCGGTGGATAGGGTGACGAGACGATCGCCGTACTGAAATTCTTTCCTGATAGGATTCACTATAAGGTTCCTTTGTTTAAAGGTTATGCTGAAATGTGCCTTAAAGCAGAAACGGCGCCCGATGCGCCGTTTCCAATTTTATGCTACTTACGAATGCCCAATCGCTCGATCAACGAACGATAACGCGCAACTTCTGTGTTTTTCAGGTAATCCAACAATTTGCGACGTTGGTTTACCATGCGCAGCAAGCCGCGGCGCGAGTGGTTGTCTTTTTTGTGTGCCGCAAAGTGCGGAGTCAGTTGGTTTATGTTGGCGGTCAACAAGGCCACTTGTACTTCTGTCGAACCGGTATCGGTATCTGACAAACGGTATTCTTCAACAATTGCTTTCTTTTGTTCTGCGGTTAATGACATTCTTAATCCCTATCGATTAATTTTGATTGAATAATGGTCATCGCTTGATGACCGTGTAGCCGCGTTTCCACAATAGGGTGTAGAAACCTCGCGGTTTTTTCCTGGATAATCAAGTTGTTTGACCATCCAAATGAAATAGTTTTTTCGGCGCTAGTTTACCATCCAATAGGATTTCCCCCAACCCCAAAAAGGCTTCCGGCGAGTAGATTCTGACCTGACCGGCCATCCCCCCGGCAAAGTCGATACGCTGACCCTGCTTGATTTTTTCGGCTTGCAATACGGACAGCGAAACGTCGGGTATACCTTTTAGGGGCACATCCAGCGCGATCAAGGTTTTCTGCAATTGCCCGAAGTCCATGGCCTGCAACTGCTGCAAGGTGTAAGCCTGCTCCAAACCGAACATCCCCGCCTTGGTTCTGCGTAGTGCAGTTACGGTGCCGCATGACCCCAGCCACTGACCGATGTCTTCGGCCAGCGAACGGATATAAGTGCCTTTGGAGCAAGATACATCCAGCGTCAATTGGCCCATCTCAGCATCTACCCTTAAAAGCTGCAATTCATAGATGGTGATGGCCCTAGGTTGCCTGTCTACTGTTTTGCCTTCCCTAGCCAACTCATATAACTTCTTGCCCTGATGCTTAAGAGCCGAATACATCGGCGGCACCTGCTCGATCGGCCCGGTAAAATGCTGCAAACAAGCCTGTAAGCGCGCTTCATCCAGCCTCGGCACCGGCATTTCGGCGACGACTTTGCCTTCGCTATCGCCAGTATCAGTCATCACGCCCAACTGCACGATTACTTGATAACGCTTATCGTCATCCAGCATTAAGGCCGACACCTTAGTCGCCTCGCCAAAGCATAAGGGCAACAAACCGGTCGCTAAGGGATCCAATGCGCCGGTATGACCTGCTTTGTTGGCGTTGAACAGTCGCCTTACTTCCTGTAACGCCTGATTGGACGACGCGCCTAAACGTTTGTCGAGCAGCACGATGCCGTGCACATCGCGCCCGGACTTACGTTTGCCCACTAATTGTCCTGTTGCGGCTTGTCAGCGACCGTTTCCGCCGCCGAATTAGCGCTGTCTACGTCGTCATGCTGCAGATCGCCAAGTAACTCCGCGACGCGCATACCGTTGTCAAACGAATGGTCGTAGTAAAAATGCAATTCGGAGATATGTCGCAAGCGCATACGCCTGGCCAACTCGTGGCGGATAAATGGCGAGATCTCGTTCAGCACTTTGACGTTGGCCCGTTTAGCGGCATCATCCTGGGCATCCAACACCGTCACATAGATTTTGGCAACCGCCAAATCCTTGGACAACTCCACATCATTGATCGTCACAAAACCCAAGCGTCTATCATCGACATCACGTTGTAATATCGACGCCAACTCTTTTTGCATTTCTGACGCCACCCGCTGGCTGCGACCGAACTCTCTTGGCATTAGATTTCCCGTCTGACTTCGATGCGCTCAAACACTTCGATCTGATCGCCGTTTTGTACATCGTTGTAGTTTTTCACGCCGATACCGCATTCCATGCCCATTTTCACTTCATTGACATCGTCTTTGAAGCGGCGCAAAGATTCCAACTGACCTTCGTATATCACCACGTTGTTGCGCAGTACCCGAATCGGCAGATTGCGTTTGACGAAACCGTCGACCACCATACAACCAGCGACCGCGCCGAATTTTGGCGAACGGAATACATCGCGCACTTCGGCCAAACCGACGATTTTTTCCTGAATTTCCGGCGCCAACATACCGCTGATGGCCCGCTTTACTTCGTCGATGGCTTCGTAGATGATGCTGTAGTAATGCAGATCGATGTCTTTTTCTTCGATCAATTTCCGCGCTACCGCATCGGCACGCACGTTGAAACCAATCAAAATCGCGTTGGAGGCCAAAGCCAAGTTGGCGTCGCCTTCGTTGATACCACCGACACCGCCGAAAATGCATTTAACTTGCACTTCTTCGGTGGACAAACCCACCAAAGATTCGCGCAAGGCTTCCAAACTGCCCTGAACATCGGTTTTGATAACGACGTTGAGCGTGGAGGTTTCGCCGGCTGACATCCGCGAAAACACGTCATCCAATTTGGAGGCATGTTGCGCGGCGTGTCGGTTGGAACGTTTGCGATCTTCCCGATGCGCTGCCAGTTCCCGTGCGACACGTTCGTTTTGCACCACCAAAAATTCGTCGCCAGCGTCCGGGGTACCGGACAAACCGAGGATTTCTACCGGCATACTGGGGCCAGCGGATTTGATAGGGTGGGCATTCTCATCGAACATCGCTCTAATCCGGCCGTATTCGTGACCGCAAAGGACGAACTCGCCTTTGCTCAAAGTGCCTTTCTGAATCAATATGGTGGCAACCGCACCGCGACCTCTGTCCAAACGCGATTCGATACAAATACCGGAAGCGATACCATCCACCGGCGCTTTTAATTCCAACACTTCCGCTTGCACGATCAGCGCTTCGATCAACTCGTCGATACCCGTACCGACTTTGGCCGAAACCTTGAGGAATTGCACATCGCCGCCCCACTCTTCCGGCACCACATTCAGTGTGGCCAGCTCTTGCATGACGCGATCAGGATTGGCTTCCGGTTTGTCGATTTTGTTTAAGGCTACGATGATAGGCACGTTAGCAGCACGCGCATGATCGATGGCTTCCTTGGTTTGCGGCATGACGCCATCGTCGGCGGCAACTACCACGATGACTATGTCGGTCACTTCCGCACCACGCGCCCGCATCGCGGTAAACGCGGCATGGCCCGGCGTATCTAAGAAAGTCACCGCACCATGGTCAGTTTTTACCTGATAAGCACCAATGTGCTGGGTAATCCCGCCCGCTTCGCCGGCGGCAACCCGGGTTTTACGAATGTAATCCAGCAAAGACGTTTTACCGTGGTCAACGTGACCCATGATGGTAACGATAGGCGCTCTGAATACAAACTTACGTTCATCGCTCTCACCTTGCACTTCAGCCAGCATTTCCTGCTCGAAATCATCCTCGCTTTGCATGATGGCTTTGTGGCCCATTTCCTCTACCAAAATCACCGCCGTTTCCTGATCGATGGTTTGATTGATGGTGGACATAATGCCCAGCTTCATCAAATGCTTGATGACTTCAGCAGCCTTGATGTTCATTTTTGCCGCCAAGTCCGAAACCACGATGGTTTCCGGAATGGTTACATCGTAGACAGTCGGCGCGACCGGTTTCTCGAATTTATGCCGAGCTTGGTTAACATCGATCTCGAATTCCGGTTTTTCCCGACGCGATGGCGCTTTGCCTTTTTTGCCTTTGCCGCCGCGACGGGCGGCATCACCGCCGCCCCCGATATCGCCATCGGTAGCCGGGCCGCGAGTGGGCTTGAATTCGGCTTTTTTCTTATGCAGCGTGGTTTGTTGTTGCTTGGCTTCGGCTTTTTGTTTAACTTTTTCGGCGGTTCTCTGCACCGCAGCTTCCAGCCTTTCCTTCTTTTCCCTTTCCAGACGCTGTTCTTCATTCATGTCCGGCGCAGCGCTTGGCACCGCAACCTCAGCCTTGGCAATCGCCCCAGATTGAGCCTCAGCAACAATCAGCACCGCCTCATCCACTTGCTGTTCGACCGCAACCCGCTCTGCAGTCACAGTGTCAGCCTGTGCAGAGACCTCCTCGGATTGAATAGCTTCCTGACCAAGGCCATGCTCTTCTTTTGGGGGCTGTGCGGACTTTTGCTCTTGCAAGTGTTTACGTTTTTCTTCCTCGACCGCCTGTTGCCGCCTTTGTTCTTCCAAGGCTTGCTTGGCTAATTCGGCCTGGCGTAGTTCATCGTTACCTGTGGGAGCATCGCTGCGCTTAATGTACGTTTTTTGCTTACGCACTTCGACGCTGACGGTTTTCACGGCTGTGCCCGGCGGCGAGGATTGTCTTAATTCGGTTTTAGTACTGCGTTTTAAGGTGATACGTTTGGGGGCGGCGGCTTCCTGATCGGCTTCCGACTTGCCATGACGCTTGCGCAAGTGCGCGAGTAGTTTGACTTTCTCTTCGTCGTCTATCACATCGTCAGGCGCGCTGGCTGTCAAGCCGGCTTCCTTCAACTGCTCTAAAAAACGGTCTAAAGGGATGCCAACAACCTCTGCCAATTCCTGTACTGTTTTATCACTCATAGTATCCTCCTGCCTCAGCCCTTGTCCTCTGCGAACCAAGATTCGCGGGCTTTCATGATTAGTTTACCAGCACGCTCCTCGGTCATCCCGGTAAATTCGATAATGTCGTCTATCGCCTGCTCAGCCAGATCGTCCAAGGTCACAATGCCCTTGGCCGCCATTTGGTGCGCCAACTCTTCGTCCATCCCCTCCATGCTCAACAAATCCTCGCTAGGCACAGCGGTTTCAATTTTTTCTTCGGACGCGATCGCACTGATCAATAAAGCGTCCTTGGCGCGCGTGCGCAACGCTTCCACCAACTCTTCGTCGAAACCTTCAATTTCCAACATCTCATCAACAGGGATGTAGGCAATCTCTTCTATGTTATTCAGACCCACATCGACCAAAATGCCGGCGATTTCCTCATCGACATCCAGCAATTCCATGAATTGCTGCTTGGATTTAGCTGCGGCTTCGTCGTGATTTTTATCTACTTGCGCTGCATCTTGAATGTTCAACTCCCAACCCGTCAACTCGGTCGCCAATCGCACGTTTTGCCCTCCGCGACCGATGGCTTGCGACAAACTATCGGTCGCAACCGCCACGTCCATGCTGTGCTTGTCTTCATCAACCACAATGGATTGAATTTCCGCCGGCGACATGGCGTTGATCACGAACTGCGCGTCGTTACCGTTCCATAAAATGATGTCGACCCGCTCTCCGGCGAGTTCGTTGGAGATAGCTTGCACCCTGGATCCGCGCATACCGACACAGGCACCAATTGGATCGAGACGCGGATCGTTGGCCCTGACAGCGATTTTTGCGCGGGAACCGGGATCGCGAGCCGCAGCCAAAATATCGATTAACCCTTCACCCACTTCCGGCACTTCCAAACGAAACAGTGCAATCAACAATTCAGGCGCGGTACGACTGACGAACAGTTGCGGACCACGCGGCTCGGAGCGCACCGCTTTCAGATAACCACGCACCCTGTCACCCATTCTAACCGGCTCTTTGGGAATCATGTCTTCACGGGCGATATACGCCTCGACATGGCCGCCCAGATCCAAATAAACGCTGCCTTTCTCCAAACGCTTCACGACACCGGTAACTAGCTCACCGACCCGATCTTGATAGGCTTCTACAATTTTCTTACGTTCGGCTTCGCGCACTTTTTGAATAATGACTTGCTTGGCGGTTTGTGCCGCAATTCGGCAAAAATCGACCGACTCAATCTCTTCTTCTACATAATCGCCAACTTGAATGTCAGCACTGTCGAATTGCGCAACTTCCAGCAGCACCTGCCAGCCAGGATGCTCGACATCCCCGTTAATTTCCGGATTGGCATCCACCACCAACCAACGACGGTAGGTGGAATAATCGCCGGTATGGCGATCAATGGCTACCCGAGCTTTGATAGGGTTTTCATAACGCTTAACAGTCGCAGCTTCCAAAGCAGACTCAATGGCCTGAAAGATAATTTCTTTGTCTATTTCCTTTTCGTTAGCAAAAACGTCTGCTACTAATAAAATCTCTTTATTTGCCACTGCGACCTCCTTTAGTGAGTAAGTAATCGGGCACCAAGCGTGCCTTGCTCATTGCCTGAAACGGGATGCTTAATAACTGTTCGCCATCCTGCAGCAGCACAGTCTCGCCTTCGACCGCCTTAATCTGTCCGGTAATTTTGCGGCGCTTATCGATGGGCTTAAATAGACTCAGCATTACAGTGCTCCCTAAAAAGCGCTGAAATTGGCTAAGCTTGAAAAATGGTCGATCCGCGCCAGGCGAGGAAACTTCCAATTGATATTCGCCTTGTATTGGATCCTCGACGTCCAATGCGCCGCTGAGCTGATGACTGACCTTGGTGCAATCTTCGAGCAGAATGCCGTTCTCGCTATCAATGTATATGCGCAACATGCCGTGAGTCGGGTGCGGGTTGTACTCTATCCCCACACACTCATAACCAAGACCTTCCACAATTGGCTCGATCAAATCCACCAAATGTTCAGGAGCCTGTTTCATTAACGCCTCGCCTTTTCAAACACAAAAAAAAAAGAGCCTCAGGCTCTTCCATAAACAACCGAAACCCGTGGGCTTCGCGTTTTCGAAAGCCCACAAAAGAAAAACCCCCTTATAGGGGCTTTCTTAGCAAAACCACGCTCGAGACAGCATCAGAGGAGCAAAATCTCCATATTGAGACTTAACATCCGGCAAACTTCCCAAGAATTAAACTTTCACCACATAAAAAAGCAGCTCAAATTTAAAACGCGAATTATAACCAACTCCCTCAAGGATGTAAATCGACATCGCATGGTAGCCGCAAACCAAGCAAGTTAATGATCAAACGACAAACCCAGGCCAATTGCTGTCTCATCGAATGTGGTTTAGCCGGCAATAAAATATCGCCACGCCTGCCCAGACTAAACACAAGAGGACAGACAGTCCTACAACGGACTTGCGACATTCGCGCAATCGAGGCCAGAGATCGTTATGGAATCAAGCAAGATTGACTACAGCGCCCTCAACTCATCATCGCGCCATAACTAGCCTAGCGCTGACAAACGACAAAGCACCACCAAGGTAGACCCGCTAGTCATTATTGCAGCTGATATATAAATCGAAAACTTTAAGGACTTTGCCTGACGGCTGACTTTTGCTTGAAGTGTTAGTGGTGCCCAGGGACAGAATCGAACTGTCGACACGAGGATTTTCAGTCCTCTGCTCTACCGACTGAGCTACCTGGGCAGCGACTTAACCTAAAACCGGAATGGTGCCCAGGGACAGAATCGAACTGTCGACACGAGGATTTTCAGTCCTCTGCTCTACCGACTGAGCTACCTGGGCGTCAAGAGCCGCGCATTAAACTAGGTTACAAACAATTAGTCAAGGAAAATACCGTTAAAGCCAGCCTTGCTGGACAGCATGCCGCCTTCTATGCAATTCTTGCGCACCGTAAATACCTGAGCTATTCACTCTGCGGTATCAGGATCAAAATCACAGCACTTTTAAACAACCTAATAAAACGAGACCGCTTATGCAAGCTTTCACCGACATCCGCGCCCTGATCATAGACATGGATGGCGTCCTTTGGCACGGCGACCAAGCTCAAGCAGGACTCGTTGATTTTTTTCAGACCCTACGCGACTTACAACTGCCTTTCATACTGGCCACCAATAACGCTAGCCTCACAGCGGAACAGTATGTCGGCAAACTGGCGAAGATGGGCGTAACGGTGTCATTGAGCGAGGTTCTGACATCGGGCATGGCAACCGCATTGTATTTGTCCGAACGCTATAATCCGCACACTACTCGGGTGTTTGTGATCGGAGGCATCGGCGCCCGACAGCCCTTGCTTGACCTAGGTTTTACCCTCACAGGATTGTACGAGACAGACCAGGATGAGCGAGCAGACCTCGTAGTGTGCGGCATGGACCGAGAGCTCAGCTGGGACAAACTGGCCACCGCCACCCTGAATCTTAGGGCCGGCGCACACTTCATCGGCACCAACGGCGATCTGTCTCTGCCGACCGAACGCGGCGAAACCCACGGCAATGGTGCGATTTTGGCAGCTTTGACTGCGTCTACCGGCGTTACGCCGATGATAATCGGCAAACCGGAGCCCATCATCTATCGACAGGCATTGAGCCTGTTGAAAGTTGATCCAGCCTACACGGTTGCCATCGGCGATCGACTGGATACCGACATCCTTGGCGCTGTGCGCACCGACATCCGCAGCCTGATGGTACTGAGCGGCGTCTCCACCGAACAGGATGTCGCAGCCGCAGACTTTGGACCGACTTGGATCGTACAGGACATCCGCGACATCGCAGAGATATTGCGCAACAACCCACCCAATTGACACGGACCGTAAATGGCGATCGTCAGCCGAAGGGCCGACGAAGCTAGCGTTCGGCGCATACGACTCGAACCGAACGCCGCTGTTAATCAAGCGCCAAGTTAATAATTTCATCTCAAGCCAACACCATAGAGGCCATCATGAAAAAACTTATCGACAGCCCAGACACTTTGTTGCAAGCCAGCCTCCAGGGTTTTGCAAAAGCCCATGCCGACATCGTGCAATTCAATCCCGATCCGCGCTTTGTCTCTCGAAACATCCGCAAGAACGGCAAGGTAGCGCTGATTTCGGGCGGCGGATCCGGTCATGAGCCATTGCATAGCGGCTTTGTCGGCTTCGGCATGTTAGATGCCGCCTGTCCCGGCCAGATATTCACCTCGCCAACCCCCGATCAAATAATGGCCGCCGCTCAAGCCGCGGACGGAGGCGCTGGCGTGTTATTCATTGTCAAAAATTATGCTGGCGATGTGATGAATTTTGAAATGGCTGCGGAGATGTTAGATCTAACGAATGCCAGCATTCTGATCGACGACGACATCTCCTTGCCCAAAGACCACAGCATAGGCCGCAGAGGCGTGGCCGGCACTACTATTGTCGAGAAAATCGTCGGCGCAGCCGCCGAGAATGGTGCTGATTTAGCCACCTGCAAAGCACTGGGTGAACGCGTCAACCAAGCGACCGCCTCCATGGGGGTGGCTTTAACCAGTTGTACGGTGCCGGCATTAGGCCATCCGACCTTCGCTATCGCCGACGACGAAATCGAAATGGGTGTTGGCATCCATGGCGAACGGGGTCGCGAAACCTTGAAACTACTGAGCGCCAGCGAGATTGTCGACCAATTAGCCGGACATATTTTCGACGAATTGCAACCGGCAGCGGGTCAAGCCGTGTTGCTGCATGTTAATGGCTTCGGTGCCACACCGCTGATCGAACTGCATTTGATTTACGAATTGGCCTGGCAATATTTCAGTAAACGCGGATTGATCATGCAGCGCGCCTTGGTGGGCAACTTCACCACCTCGCTGGATATGGCCGGCTGTTCGCTAACGCTGACGCTGCTGGATGAGGAAATGTTGGACTTATGGGATGCACCAGTGAATACTGCTGCGTTGCGTTGGGGCTGCTGAACTACTTAGCGACCTAAGCCGGTGAGGATGCAGCGTTCTTCAGCACCTCGGCGGTAGCAACTATCATCAATTGCGCAGTCTTCGCACCTGCATCGATATGACCTTTGCTGCGCTCGCCCAAAAACGAAGCACGCCCCTTGGTAGCCAACATCTCGCGAGTAGCTTCTACTCTGTCCGCCGCCACAGCACAAAGCCGATCCAGAATCTCCACTAGCGGCCTGCCGGCAATTGCCTCCTCCCGCAGAGCCAAAGCCACCGGCACCAATACATCCAGCATGGTCTTTTCGCCAACATCGGCCTTGCCGCGCTGCTTCATCGCCTCCACGGCATGGAGAAATGCATCAGAAAATCCAACCGAATCAATGACTTTATCTTTACCATGCTTTGCCAGTGCGATAAACAAGGTCGCATATAAAGAGCCCGACGCCCCACCGACTGCCGCCATCACCGTCATGCCGATTTTTTGCCAGGCAGCTACCCAATCAAGTTGTGCGATCTCTTCGGAGTGCTCGCACAAAGCCTGCAAACCGCGCTGGAGATTAAACACATGATCGCCGTCGCCTATCGCCTGATCTAGCGCAGTCACTTCTTCGGCATGCGCATCCACATTGGAAATAAGCGCTTGAATTAATTTAGGAAACAATGAGGGAGTTAATGACATACTATCGCCGCGCTACAAGAAAATTTGGCTTTACAGCATAGCCAACACGCAACACCACTGTCTAGTTGCTTGCAATACGGGAGCGACAACGTTAGCGGCAAAACTTGATTAAATTGTCCAGCAACGACAAACTAACAACCAACGATTTGGCAAACTTCCAAGTAGCAGTTAACCCAAAGTCCACTGACATTCGTTGAAAAATGTCTGATTTACTTGTTATCCACGGCCAGCGATTCCAGCAACGGCAACTCGGCATCCGCCTCATACACGCTAAAGTGGTATTTCTCCTTCAAGTATTCCAATAGCCAGGCGTTGGTATCTGCTCTGCGCTGCCCAGCAGCCTCGTTCATTTGCTGCAAACGCTGACGGACCGCGTGTTGCGGCAGTAACAGTAGCTCAATGTCGGCCATTGATACGAATTTTTCCGGATCGGGGCTCTTCCCGTTAAAAATCTTGAATAACTGGTGTTTTTTTAAGCCTAGGTGGGTATTGAGTTCATCCTAAAACTCGATAAATAAGGGCAACAAGTCGCTACCGACACAAGTGTCTTCATGCAGTTTGTGTAAACGATTCAATAAGTGGTATACCGCAAACCGGTACAATTCCGACTCACGCACAAACAGCCGAGCAGCCATGGAACGCACGGCAATTCGGTCGGAATTGTTCAACCGGATCGAAACGATGTGCTTTTTGTCGTCTAAAAGATGTTCGTTGTCGTTCAACGCAAGTCCTTTGTGGGTATATTGCCGGCAAACTAAAACCGGTCGAAACTACTGAATTTGGACGAATTTAAAGCATCAATGTTACAGATTTATAACAAACTCCCCAGCAGTTGAAAATTTCCTGGGAACCACACCGACCAGGCGTTGTTCAAAGCGCAAATCGCCAAGTTTCGAGGAAAAACTATTTATTGCTTATGCGGCATTAAAAAAATATAATCGCGCGCTTTTTTCGAACGAACAGCGTTTTTTTAAAACACTTTCAGAGTCTTAGCAAAATGACCAGTCACATCATGCCTACTTATGCCCGCCAGTCGGTGACTTTTGCACGCGGCGAGGGCGCATGGCTCTGGGATACCGATGGACGTCGCTATCTAGACTCGGTCTCCGGCATCGCGGTTTGCAACCTCGGTCACGCGCACCCTGTGGTCCATGAAGCGCTCTGCCGGCAAAGCAAAACCTTGCTGCATACCTCAAATCTCTACGGAGTAGAGCTGCAGTCGCAACTCGCGGATAAATTGATCGAGCTGAGTGGCATGGATAATGTGTTTTTCAGTAATTCCGGTGCGGAAGCCAACGAAGCGGCGATTAAAATAGCGCGCAAATACGGCCATCAACAAGGCATCGACAACCCCGTGGTTTTGACCATGGAAAAAAGCTTCCATGGCCGTACGATGGCCACCTTGAGTGCAACCGGCAACGCTAAGATCAAACAAGGTTTCACCCCGTTGCTGAGTGGCTTTATTCACGTAATTTACAATGATGTGTCTGCTATCGAAGCCGCTATCGCTGCGGACAAAAACATCGTCGCGATCCTGGTCGAACCCGTGCAAGGTGAAGGCGGTGTCAATATACCTGCAGCGGACTATCTGAATCGAATACGCGAGTTGTGCGACCGGCACAATTTGCTGATGATGTTGGATGAAATCCAAACTGGCGCCGGTCGTACCGGACGCTTTCTGGCCTACCAACATAACGGTATTCTGCCCGACGTTTGCACGATGGCCAAAGCCTTGGGTAACGGCGTACCGATTGGCGCCTGTCTGGCCCGAGGCAAAGCCGCCGACGTGCTTCAAGCCGGCAATCACGGTTCCACGTTTGGCGGCAACCCGCTAGCCTGCAGCGCAGCACTGGCGGTGCTGGAAACATTGACCCACAGCACCCTGATCGCCGATGCACAAAGCAAAGGCGAGCAAATTTGCCAACGCTTTAAAGATGTGTTTGCCGGCAACCCGCACATTGTCGACATTCGCCATAAAGGCTTGATGATAGGTATAGAACTAGATCGGCCTTGCGGCGAATTGGTGGGCAAAGCTTTGGCACAAGGCTTGTTGATCAACGTGACCGCCGACAGCACCATACGTTTATTGCCGCCGCTGATTATCGACCAGGCGCAAATACTATCGCTGACCGAGACTTTGGCAGCACTCATCCAGGAATTTAGCAGACAATAATCATGCAACCCAGACACTTCATCAGTCTGCTGGATTTGACCAGCGCCGAGTTACATACCTTGATTCAACGGGCGATTCAGCTCAAAACGCATCGCGACCCGAACTATCAACCCCTAAAAGGCAAAGTTCTGGCGATGATTTTTGAAAAATCCTCGACCCGTACCCGCATCTCCTTCGAAGCCGGCATGGCCCAGTTTGGCGGCAGTGCCTTGTTTCTATCACCGCGTGACACTCAACTTGGCCGTGGCGAGCCTTTGGAAGACAGCGCCAGAGTTATTTCGAGCATGGTGGACTGCATCATGCTGCGGACCAACAATCACGAGACGGTAACCACCTTTGCCAAGTACTCTCGGGTACCCGTGATCAATGGCCTAACCGATTTATTGCATCCCTGTCAGTTGCTGGCGGATATGCAAACCTACTTTGAATTGCGCGGCGACATTGCGGGCAAAACAGTGGCCTGGATCGGGGACGGCAACAATATGTGTCATTCCTATATCAATGCGGCTCGCCAATTCGACTTTAAATTAAACATAGCCTGCCCTATCGATTATCGTCCTCTACAAACTATCGTCGATGCCGCCGGACACCGAGTGGCGTTTTTCAATACGCCGGAGCAAGCCGCGCAGCAAGCGGATTTAGTGGTAACTGATGTGTGGGCCAGCATGGGCCAGGAAGAAGAACAGAAAAAACGCGAATTTGTGTTCAAAGATTTTCAAGTGAACCGCCAAACCATGGCCGCAGCCAATTCTGATGCCCTGTTTATGCATTGCCTACCGGCGCATCGCGGCGAAGAAGTCACTGCCGAGGTCATCGACGGCCCACAAAGCGTTATATTCCACGAAGCCGAGAACAGACTACACGCCCAGAAAGCCCTACTCGAATTTCTCATCTGCCGATAAGTTCGCTAGAATCGCCGCTTTATTTAAGACGAACGAAGAGTGATACCGTGAAAAAATCTTTTGCCTACATTTTTGCCTGCCTGCTGATTAGCCCGCTTGCCATGGCAAGAACCGCCTACGTCACCGACAAAGTCGAGGTGCCATTACGTAGCGGCGAAAGCGAACGCACCAAAATCGTAAAAATGTTGGAAAATGGCATTCCCGTCAGTGTTTTACAAGAAAGCTCCGAAAACGGCTACACCTACATCCAAACCAATAACGGTGCAGAAGGCTTCATTCTTAGTCGCTACCTGACTGGCGAACCCAGCGCCAGAAATCAGTTGGAAGCCGCCAGTAAAAAGCTCGAAACGTTGCAAGAAGAAAACAAACAACTAAAAGCCGGGCAAGCCAACAGTCAGGAAATTGGCAAAGAACGTGACAAACTCAGCGCCGACCTCAGCGAACTGCAACAAACCGCAGCGAACGCGATACAACTTAAACAGCAACGCGACCAACTACAGGAAACGGTAATTGCTGTCGAACGTGAGCTACAACAACTAAAACGCGAAAATCAGGCGCTAAGCGACAATACCAACCAAGACTGGTTTTTGTACGGCGGCGGTTTGGCTTTATTCGGGGTGTTGTTGGGTTTTATTCTGCCCAAACTTAGCTGGCGTCGTCGCTCCAGTGGCTGGGACAGTTTTTAACTTTAAACGATTTAGCCGCAGGATTGTCCTGAGGTAAATGACGCCTTTCCCGCGGCAGTTTCAGCGCCGCTTTTTGTTTTAAGTTGGAATTAACATGCCTGCATATCGTTCTCATACCACCACTCAAGGCCGCAATATGGCGGGTGCACGCGCGTTGTGGCGCGCCACCGGCATGAAAGACGGTGACTTCGATAAGCCGATTATTGCGGTTGCAAACTCGTTTACTCAGTTCGTGCCTGGTCATGTGCATTTGAAAGATCTGGGGCAACTCGTTGCCCGTCAGATAGAACAAGCGGGCGGCGTGGCCAAAGAATTCAACACGATTGCTGTGGACGACGGCATTGCCATGGGTCACGACGGTATGCTTTATAGCTTGCCTAGCCGCGATCTGATTGCCGACAGCGTCGAATATATGGTCAACGCTCACTGTGCCGACGCGCTGGTGTGTATTTCCAACTGCGACAAAATCACACCCGGCATGTTGATGGCGGCGATGCGTATCAATATCCCGGTGATCTTTGTTTCAGGTGGTCCGATGGAAGCCGGCAAAGTGCGTTTGGCTGAAAGTCCCGAAATCAAAAAACTGGATTTGGTCGATGCGATGGTGATGGCGGCCGACAGCAAAGTCTCTGATGTGGATTTAGCAGCTGTTGAGCGTTCCGCCTGTCCCACCTGCGGATCATGCTCAGGCATGTTCACCGCCAATTCCATGAACTGCCTGACAGAAGCTTTGGGCTTATCCTTACCCGGTAACGGTACGGTACTCGCCACCCACGCCGACCGCGAACAGTTATTCAAACAAGCAGGATGGCGTATCGTCGAACTGGCCAAACAATATTACGAACAAAACGACGAATCGGTGCTGCCGCGTTCGGTCGGCTTCAAAGCGTTTGAAAATGCTATCGCGCTCGACATCGCGATGGGCGGCTCAACCAATACCATTTTGCATTTGCTGGCCATCGCACAGGAAGCCGGTATTGATTTCACACTGGCCGACATCGACCGCATGTCCAAAGTGATACCGCAACTGTGTAAAGTGGCGCCCAACACCGATAAATACCATATCGAAGATGTGCACCGCGCGGGCGGCATCATGGCAATTCTGGCGGAACTGAATCGGGCCGGCAAGTTGCATACCGACGTACCCACCGTGCATGCCAAAACCCTGGGTGAGGCCATCGCGCAATGGGACATTGCCGCGAACCCCAGCGAAGCAGTTGAAACGTTTTACAAAGCCGGGCCGGGCGGAATTCCGACTCAGGTTGCTTTCAGTCAGAACACCCGTTGGCCCAGCCTGGACAAGGACCGCGCCGCAGGCTGTATTCGCTCCATTGAACATGCCTTCAGTTTAGAAGGCGGTTTGGCGGTGCTGCATGGCAATATCGCCCTGGACGGCTGCGTGATCAAAACAGCTGGCGTGGACGACAGCTTGCTGGTGTTTGAAGGCAGCGCCCATGTGGTCGAATCGCAAGACGAAGCCGTCGTGAATATCTTGAACAATAAAGTTCAAGCCGGTGACGTGGTAGTCGTGCGTTACGAAGGCCCGAAAGGCGGACCCGGCATGCAGGAAATGCTGTATCCCACCAGTTATATCAAGTCCAAAGGTCTAGGCAAAGCCTGTGCTTTGTTAACCGATGGGCGATTTTCCGGTGGCACCTCCGGTTTATCCATCGGCCACTGCTCCCCCGAAGCGGCTGCGGGTGGTGCGATTGGCTTGGTACGCAACGGCGACCGCATCCGCATCGATATTCCGAATCGCACCATCAACGTTTTGGTCAGCGACAAAGAACTGGCCCAACGCCGCACGGAGCAGGACCAACTGGGCTGGAAGCCGGTCAAGCCGCGCCCCCGCAAAGTGTCGGTAGCGCTAAAGGCCTACGCCAAGTTTGCCACCTCTGCCGACAAAGGCGCGGTGCGCGATTTGTCGCAGCTTGAAGACGACTGATTTTGCGAGGCGAGGCCACTCCCAAAGCCAATTGAAGTGGAACAAACCCTCGACTCGCAGTCAAAGAGCGTATTAGCAGCGGCCTCGACGAAAAACTTGGCCATCAGATCAGGTGCTGTGCGCTCGGACTCTGCAACAGATAGCGTCGATCAAGTTGGGCGCGCACGCTGAAATCCGTTAAACCCGCTACTTGTGATAAGTCTTTCCAGACAAGCAAAACCTTGTTTGATGTTCGCCCTGACAACCACTAACGTCGACTTGCTGATGAAACGCTTCCTCCTCCAACTGTTCTACATCTGGAAACAAAAGCTAAAAATCTATTTCATAGCCGGCTGGATAGGAGCCGGAATGGGGATATTTTTATTAGCCCCCAGCTACGATTACATCAGTTCGCGCGAGCGCAACGCCGACCCTATTTCATCCATCGAATTCGTACTGAGCCAGTTCACCGAAGTGATGACCGGCCAGATCAATCAGAATAACCTGATCTTGTTTTATGCCGAAATCGGCGCAGTCCTGGGTCTGCTGTCGCTGGGGTTTTATCAGATTCTGCACCGCCGCCTGGTGGACCTGGACGCGCTGAAGACCGAACTGGAAAAGGATTTGCCAACCATCATCCGCCAAGGGGAAGGGCCTTTGCTGGAGTTTAAATCCTCGCTGCGCTGGGATATTCAAGAGCAACGCGTGAATAAGGCGCTGGAAGGCGTGATTATGAAAACGCTGGCCGGATTCTTTAACAGTTCGGTCGGTGGCACTTTATTGATCGGCGTGGCCGACAATGGCGAGATTCTCGGTCTGGATGCCGATTTTCAAACCCTAAAAAAGCCTGACCAGGATGGTTTCGAGCAAACCTTGATAACCGCCGTCTCCACGAATCTCGGTGCCGATTTATGCCCATTGATCCACGTACTATTTCATAAGTTGGCCGACCGCGATGTTTGCCGAGTGATCGTTCCGCCTTCCCATCGGCCAGTATTTTTGACCCAAGGCAACACCCCCAAATTTTTCGTCCGAACCGGCGGCGGCACGCGGGACCTCAACATTCAAGAAGCGCTGGACTATGTGGCCAGCCGCTGGAAAAAGTCCAAGTAGCCAGTGGTTGATTGGGTTTTAAGCCCGGCGAAGTTAAACTAAGCCATTAGCCCCGCCGCAAGCGATTTGTAAATACACTATGGAACATCAATCAACCTTCGTTAATTGGTTCAGAAACTCCTCTCCCTACATCCACGCCCACCGCAATCGCACCTTTGTGATTTTTTTCGGCGGCAATGCAGTGACGGAGCCTGATTTCGATAATCTGATTCACGATTTCGCGTTGCTGAAAAGTCTTGGCGTCCGCCTTGTCTTGGTACACGGTATTCGTCCGCAGATCGACGAACAGGTGACCGAGCACGGCAACACGCCGCAGTTTCACCATCATTTACGCATCACCGACGCCACAACACTGCAATATGTGAAGCAAGCGGCCGGACTGGTGCGGGTGGAAATTGAAGCCCTGTTATCGATGGGCGTGTCCGGTTCGCCAATGGCCGGCGCCAAAATCCGCGTCGCGTCCGGCAATTTCGTGACCGCCAAACCCTTAGGCGTGTTGGACGGTATCGACTATTGCCACACCGGTACCGTGCGGCGCATCGACGCCCAAGCCATTCATCAGCAGCTTGATCAGCAGAATGTGGTGTTGATTTCACCCGTTGGTTACTCGCCCAGCGGCGAAGTGTTCAACTTGTCAGCCGAGGAAGTCGCCACCGAAGTAGCCATCGCCCTGCAAGCCGAAAAGTTGATTTTATTGACCGAACAAAACTGCGTATCCCCTGACGATAACCAGCCGATCCAACAGCTCACAACGGCTCAAGTCTCGGCACTCTTGCAAAACACACCAACGTTGCCGGACGAAGTCGCCCGCTCGCTGCACGCCGCGATGCAAAGCTGCGAAAAAGGCGTACAGCGCGCGCACTTGATCAATCGGCATGTAGATGGCGCCCTGCTCCTGGAGCTGTTTACCCGCGACGGTATCGGCACGCTGATCAGCTCTAACGCGTTCGAAACCGTTAGGCCAGCATCATTGGACGACATCGGCGGCATTATGGAATTGATCAAACCGCTGGAACAGCAAGGTATTTTAGTCAAACGGTCGCGGGAAAAGCTGGAAATGGAAATCGGCGACTACATCGTCATTGAGCGCGACGGCCTGATCATCGGCTGCACGGCGTTTCATCCGATGGACGACGGAAATAGTGCGGAAATTGCCTGTCTGGCTGTGCATGCCGATTATCAAAAAGGCGCGCGCGGAAACAGCTTATTGGACTATCTCGGCAATAAAGCCAAATCCGAGCATATTCAGCGCCTATTCGTGCGCTCCACGCAAACCGTGCATTGGTTCGTCGAACGCGGTTTTACACCCTGCGAAATCGACGCTTTGCCGGAGCCTATGAAAAGCGCTTACAACTATCAGCGTAATTCCAAGGTATTGTATAAAGACGTTTAACATAACCCTCCACCCATTCTCAGCTCGCGGAATATAGGATGCTCGAAAAACAGGATTTTCTTACGGTCGTAAAAAACACGCCCTTAGTCTCTATCGATTTAATTGTGCGTTCCAGCAAGGACGAAATATTGATGGGGTTGCGGGTGAATGAACCGGCGGCAGGCTATTGGTTCGTACCCGGCGGCAGAATTTTTAAATCCGAAACCCTGGAAGATGCGTTTCAAAGAATCACTGAAACCGAATTGGGCATTGCCTATAGCATGGAAAGTGCTGATTTACTCGGTGCTTTCACCCATCTGTATGAGACTAATTTTGCCAAACAGCCTGGTATCGGCACCCATTACGTGGTTTTAGGCTATCAATTGCAGCTGGATATCGATATTAATCAGTTACCGGCACAACAACACTCTAATTACCGCTGGTTTGGCAAATATGCAGATTTAAGTGAAGTTCATCCTAACAGCCAAGCCTACTATCCGTATCTGCGTTGAACTATGCCCGCGCTTAAAATCTTGCAGCTGACAGATCTGCACATACTGCCGCAGGCCGGCGACAAAATGCTGGGTATCGATACCGAAGAATATTTCCAAAAAACCCTAGCCCACGCGCACGCCAAGCATGGTCAATTCGACCTTATTTTGTTAACCGGCGATTTAGGCCAAGATCCGACCGCCGATTCCTACCGGCGAATTTTCCGGCATCTGCAAACTTATCAGACACCTTGTCTATGTTTGCCGGGTAATCATGACGATTTGGAACTGATGGAAGCTGAACTGCATTCGGATTTCGTCAGCTGTCGCAAACACCTTTTGCTGCAAAATTGGCAGATTATTGCTATAAACAGTCAAAAATGCGGCAGTCCGGTCGGACTTGTGTCTCAAGAAGAATTGGCGTTTTTGGCTCAAACACTAAGAACTCATAAGATGCCGGCCCTAGTGGCGATTCATCATCATTGTGTTTTGAGCCAAAGCTCTTGGATGGACACCATGCGAATTGAAAACGGCGAGGAATTGCTGGCTTTAGCGGAAAGCTTTCCGCAGGTTAAAGCCATCACTTGCGGACATTTACATCAGGAACTGCAGACCACTCATAAACACATAGCCCTATTCGCTACCCCGGCCAGCTGTTTTCAGTTTAAACCATTGGCGACTGAGTTTGCACTAGACATGTTGCCGCCTGGCTATCGGATATTCGAATTGTTCGATGAAGGTGAATTGCAATCCAGTTGCTACCGACTACCGATCAGCATGCACGATTTACAAACTAACGTACACGGTTACTAGCCGAACGCCAGTCTTCCGGATAAGTAACTTTCAGCATTGATGCCTACCTCATTGGCAATCAGCAAGGCACCCAGTTCGTCCATCGCTTTGCGATAAACCCGGCGCTTGAAGTAAACCACGTCCTTCAAAGGGTACCAATATTCCACCCATTTCCAGTTATCGAATTCCTGCTTGTGGCCACAATCGAAACGCACCATCGATTCATCAGTCGTTAGACGCAAAATAAACCAAATCTGTTTCTGGCCAATGCACAACGGCGTGGAATTTTTGCGGACGTACCTGTCGGGCAACTTATAGCGCAACCAGTAACGGGTGCGACCCAGCAATTGTACGTGTTCCGCACGCAGGCCGGTTTCCTCCCACAACTCCCGATACATCGCGGTTTCCGGATCCTCGTCGCCGTCGATTCCGCCCTGCGGAAACTGCCACGAATTAGCGCCTTTGCGCTTGGCCCAAAACACACGACCCTCGTCATTGCAAAGGATAATGCCGACATTAGGCCGGTATCCTTTCGAGTCTATCATGTAAAAACCTGTATTATTTGCCGCCCTGTTGCTAATGCCTGAATGTTAAAATTAACAACGGCACGGCCATTAAAATTAATGGTGCAATTGTTCCACAAATAACCGGCGGACGCCACAGGCCGCTACTTTTTTCTTTATGACGACGGATTTGCCGTGAGCTTAGCGATTTTTGATCTGGATAACACGCTGATCGCCGATGACAGCGACTTTTTATGGGGGCAATTTCTAGTCGACCGAAACATCGTCGACAAAGCCCGGTACGAGCAGGCGAATAAGAAATTCTATGAAGACTACAAACAAGGCACGCTGGACATCGTCGAATTTTTGCATTTCTCGCTGGCACCGCTGGCCCAACACGATGCAGAGCAACTCTATCGCTGGCGCGCGGAATTCGTCGAAACGCTGATCAAACCCATCATGCTCGAAGCTGCGCGGGCTTTGGTGGAAAAACATCGCGCCGCTGGCGATACTTTGCTGGTAATTACCGCCACCAATCGTTTTGTTACCGAGCCTATCGTAAAGCTTTACGGTATCGACAACCTGTTGGCTACCACGCCGGAATTCGTCGATGGTCGCTACACCGGCAAATTCAATGGTACCCCCTGCTTCCAGCAGGGAAAAGTAGAATTGCTAAAAGGCTGGCTGTCCGATTCCACTGAAACGCTGGATGGGAGCTGGTTCTACAGCGACTCCCATAACGATTTGCCCTTATTGAGCTTGGTTGATCAACCGGTAGCGGTCGATCCTGACGAAAAATTGCTGGCAGCTGCCAAGCAAGCCAACTGGCCGATTATCAGCTTGAGGCCTTAGACGCTGCAGGCAAAGCTGACGGGGTACGGCATATTGACTGCCAGATAATATTGAATCGCTTTTATTTTTTCTGTATAAAGAATACCTGTTTGTCAGCTTCCTTGAATATCTTCAGCGGAATATGTCCGGCCTGATCCATATAGACGCCAAAATCAAGATGGGCAGCCGGGTCGGTAGCGATAACTTTGACTACCCTGCCGCTTTCCACTTCCATAATCGCCTTCTTTAAACGCAGCAACGGTAACGGACATTGCAATCCGCTGGCATCGACTTCAAAATCAAACTCGATCATATTAGTGCTCACTCAACTGCTCGGTAGACAGGGCTTATAATAACACCAACCCCAGACCACGAAAATCAAGCACCATGGATTACTTCCCGCTTTTTTTAAAACTAAAAGACCAGCCATGCCTGGTTATCGGCGCTGGCGAAATCGCCTCGCGTAAAATCGAGCTATTGGCCAAAACCGGGGCGCGGATTACGGTGGTGGCGCTCGAGATTGGTGCCAGCGTCGCGGAAATGGCGCAAAACCATTTAGTGCTTATCCAACAAAAAGCCTTTGCCGCCGAGGACGTGACAGGTATGCGCGTGGTCATATCCGCCACCAACAATAGAATGGTTAATGAAACGGTTGCTCAGGCTGCGACAGCTGCCAATATTCCGGTGAATGTGGTAGACAACCCGGATTTGTGCAGTTTTATCTTTCCAGCGATTGTCGATCGCTCACCATTAATCGTCGCGGTGTCTTCAGGCGGCGTATCGCCGGTGCTGGCGCGTATACTGCGCTCAAAGGTAGAAAGCGCCATTCCCGGCGCGTTCGGGCTGCTAGCGCAGTTTGCAGAAGATTTTCGGGCATTGGTTAAGGAACGGCTAAAGGAGCCCAACCGCCGCAGAGTATTCTGGGAAGACGCCCTGCAGGGACATATCGCCGAATTGGTGTTTTCGGGTCGACGCGAGCAAGCAGCAAACGAATTACAAGCCAAACTCGAGGCAGCAGAGCAAACGCAAAATCGGGGTGAAGTCTATTTGATAGGCGCCGGCCCGGGTGATCCGGACTTACTGACCTTTCGAGCTTTGCGATTAATGCAACAAGCGGATGAGATTGTCTACGACAGACTGGTTTCGCAGGAAATATTGGAGATGGCGCGCCGCGACGCCGAAAAAATCTACGTGGGCAAACAACGCAGCAATCACAGTCTGCCCCAAGAGTCGATCAACGAGCTACTCGCTAATCTGGCTTTATCGGGGAAACGCGTCGCACGCCTGAAAGGCGGTGACCCGTTTATTTTTGGCCGAGGTGGCGAGGAAATAGAAACACTGATGCAACAAGGCATTCAGTTCCAGGTCGTGCCCGGAATCACCGCCGCAGCGGGCTGCGCTAGCTATGCAGGCATCCCGCTTACGCATCGCGATCATGCCCAGTCTTGCACCTTTGTCACCGGCCACTTAAAAGACGGCAATATCAATCTGAATTGGCGCCAATTAGCCTCGCCGAATCAAACCGTCGTTATTTACATGGGCCTTGTCGGCCTGGAGACGATCTGTCGCTCTTTAATCGAGCACGGCTGCCCGGCCGATCAACCGACAGCGCTGATTCAGCAAGGCACGACCCGCCATCAACGGGTCATTACCGGCACCTTGGGCGATATGCCTAAGCGCGTCGAAGCGGCGGACATTAAACCACCAACCTTGATCATAGTGGGCACGGTGGTACGCCTGCGTAAACAGTTAGAATGGTTTCAACCCTGCCAAAACTAAGTAGAGGTGAATTTTTCCCTAATTCAGACGATGTTAAGTTTCAGCTGGAAAAATCAGCCTGCAAACTCGGTAAAGACGCGAGCGACAGAGAAAATCGATTGAATTTTTCGCTAAAGTTCCCTATCCTTTATCCGCTTAATTTCCCAATGAACTGCTTATCTACATAACAATATGCAGTTCTTTTTTTAAACACAACGAGAGAATCACATGAAAAAATCATTCGGTTTATTAGTAGGTGCCGCTTTGATCGCTATCAGCGGTCAAGTTGCAGCTAACGAAGCGGAAGAAATCGGCGCGAAAATTTATGAGCGTGCTTTCGGTCGTGGCTGCGGCGCTTGCCATGATATCGCCTCCAACCCGCAATTATCTGCTTTGATCAGCGCTGGTAAACTGCCTAAAGACCAATTTGCCAAAGTATTGAAAGAAGGCAAAAATGGCATGCCAAAAGCCGTTGCAGCCATCATGGAAGTTGGTCCTGTGAAAAAAGCAGGCTACACCGAAGACCAAGCTATTGATGCAGTTTACGAATATTTGAAAAAATAAGCGTAGCCATTCAGGCAAACAAAAAGCCGCTATCCTCACGGATAGCGGCTTTTTTATGTATTTAACAAAACGTCGAATTAGTCTTGCTTACTAAGATAAGCCTGCTGGCTAGCTTGGTGGCTTAAGCGGTAACGGTTACGCAGCCAAACCCCGGCAATCGCGGCAATCATCAGTCCGCAGGACACGAAGGTCAGATAGACTAAGTCCTTAATATCGTTTAATTCTTTTATCAGTACTTGATTGACAGCCGCCCCCTCCATCCTAGCCGGAGAGTCGACAGAATACGTCGTTAGTATTTTCACATCGCCCTTCAAATCCTGAATGGTATCCAAGGATTCTGCGACGCTGCCCTTTTTGATATTTTCTTCCAGTGCTCGCAACTTGCTGTCTATCGAACCGCTTAACAATCCGAACAACTGTCCTTTCAATGCGCTTATTTCGGCGGATAAAACTGGATTATGGGTAGCATAAGCAGTCGATACCACTTGGTGCTTTTGGATTTCGGTCAACAAATTTTGTTTAGGCAGTAGAACAAAACCCAACAAAAAAACCGCAGCCATCAACGCCAGAACGAGCATTAACAAAAAGCGATTGGCCTTCATCAGCGCCTGATGCTGATGGGCACGCAGATAGACTATCTCATGCTTATCGGTCTTGACATCATCCAGATTAATCTCAGGCATATCGCTCATTATTCTTTTAGTGTTGCTAATCGGGAAGCTCTATTGGCATTCCCGATAGCATGCTGCCGCCAAAACAGCGCCGTACGCACAAAGGAAATACACCAGCGCATTATACAAGCTAAATCGAAAATGTCCTGATTTATACAGTGCCCTAATAACGACCTTTTTTAGCAGCAATCCGCATTCTTAAGGCATTCAGTTTGATAAAACCTTCGGCGTCTTTTTGGTTGTAAGCGCCGCCGTCTTCTTCAAAAGTCGCGATATTTTCATCGAACAGACTGTTGGTCTCAGAGGCACGACCCACCACAATCACATTACCTTTGTACAATTTAACCCGGACCTTGCCGTTAACATTGACCTGCGAGGCATCGATCATAGTTTGCAACATCGCCCGCTCCGGACTCCACCAGTAGCCGTTATAAATCAACGAGGCATAACGCGGCATCAACTCGTCTTTCAAATGGGCTACTTCCCGGTCCAGCGTCAACGACTCAATCGCCCGATGCGCCTTCATCATCACAGTACCTGCTGGGGTTTCATAGCAACCTCTGGACTTCATGCCGACATAACGGTTCTCGACGATATCCAGACGCCCAACGCCGTTGGCGCCGGCGATTTTGTTTAATTTTTCCATCACTTGATGCGGCGTGTGCGGCACATCGTCGATGGCGACAATATCGCCATTCTGATAGGTCAGTTCGATATAAGTCGCTTGATCAGGGGCATTTTCCGGCGAAACTGTCCAGCGCCACATATCTTCCTCCGGCTCCGTCCAAGGATTTTCCAAGATTCGGCCCTCGTAAGAAATGTGCAGCGAGTTGGCATCCATGGAATAAGGCGAAGTTTTGCCCTTTTTCATTTCCACGGAGATCCCGTGTTGTTCAGCATAATCCAGCAGCTTCTGCCGAGAATTTAAATCCCATTCACGCCAAGGGGCGATGATTTTAATATCCGGGCGCAAAGCATAGGCGCCCAATTCAAAGCGCACTTGGTCATTACCTTTGCCGGTAGCACCATGAGAGACCGCGTCGGCGCCAGTTTCGTTGGCGATTTCAATCAGGCGCTTGGCAATTAACGGTCTGGCAATCGAGGTGCCGAGTAAATACTCGCCCTCGTAAATGGTATTGGCGCGAAACATCGGAAACACGAAATCACGGGCGAACTCTTCGCGCAAATCGTCGATATAAATTTCCTTGATGCCTGCGGCGGTGGCTTTTGCCCTGGCAGGATCCAATTCTTCACCCTGACCGATGTCGGCGGTAAATGTCACAACTTCACAGTCATACACATCTTGCAGCCATTTCAAGATAACCGAAGTATCCAAACCACCGGAATAGGCCAATACCACTTTTTTAATATCCGACATAATGCGTTTCACACCCTTTTACAAATTAAAAAACTGGCCGATTATAACGGAAAAAACCGCGTACATCCTCGTAACCCAGTGCTAGTGTTTGGCAAAATCACAAGCTTTGTGCCAGCAAAGCCGCCACTTTAGCTGTCGCGCCTTGATTCTTCTGCACAAACTGGCTGGCGTTGCCGACTAAGCTAGTTCTTAAGTGTTCATCTTTATACAAATGCATAACAGCCTCCCTTAGCGAGAAGCTATCGACACACTGTATTGCCCCTTCCGCGGCTAAGAGCCCCTGGGCAATTTCCTGGAAATTAAACATTTCCGGGCCAAACAACACCGGCACGCCAATCGCTGCCGGCTCCAACACGTTGTGACCGCCCACCGGCACCAGGCTGCCACCGACAAAAGCCAGATCAGCGGCCGCGTACAGCATTTTTAACTCGCCGATACTATTGGCAATATAAACATCGGTTTGCTCAATACAAGCCTGTTGTTCGCTGCGCATAACTACTGTCAGGCCTCGCTGCTCACAAAGCACTTTAACTGTTTTGAAACGCTCTGGATGGCGCGGCACAATCAACAAGAGCAATTGCGGAATGAGGGCCTTCAAAGCGGGATAGATATCTAAAACAACCTCTTCTTCGCCTTGATGGGTACTGGCTATAATCCAAACCCAGCGCTGCGCAAACAATCTTTGCTTGAGTTGCAGCCCTTCTCGGACTGTGTCGAGGTCGATGGACATATCAAACTTGATATTCCCCAATACCTGCAATTGTGCCGATTCAGCACCTATATCGATAAACCGCACACTATCTTCCATCGTTTGCACGGCAATAGTTTTCACGCAAGCTAGCGCCGGTTTAAGCAATAGTGGGATTTTTCGATAAGAACGTGCAGACCGCTCGGACAGTCGGGCGTTAATCACGAATAAGGGAATTGCACGAGCGGCGCAAGCGGCGAATAAATTCGGCCAAATCTCTTTTTCCATGATGACTCCCAGCCGGGGCCGGAAATGCTTCAGGAAACGCTCGACAATAAAAGGTAAATCATAAGGCAAATAAACATGTTCGACTTGATCGGCCAGCACTGCTCGTACACGCGCTGAACCGGTGGGCGTAGTCGTGGTGACCAAAATCGGTATGTCAGGATAATTTGCCTGCAATAGCTTAATCAAGGGAAATGACGCTTCCGCCTCGCCCACCGAGACGGCATGCACCCAGAGCACATTGCGCTGGGAATCAGCAGAATACACACCCAAACGCTCCCGCCAGCGCAGCCGATAGGCCGGTGCTTTTATACCGCGCCAGTAAAGCCTGAGCAAAACCCAAGGCAAAATTAGACAAAAAACCAGCGTATAAAGTTGACGCATCAACTGTTACAGCCAATAAATGGACGATAAAACAAGGTGTTTCAACGCCGTCGTTGTATTAATTAACATCGCTCTTCCCGCAAAATACTGGAAAGTATATCAAAGGGTGTGCTTAAACTTTAAGGGCGAAAGAGAGAACGCTCTGCAGACGATATGCTCACGCTAAGGGTAGAAAAGGCGGCCAGTTGACGGCAGCCCCTCAATCAACGATGCCATCCCTGGCAAATCAGCTTGGTTGATTGAAAAACCACATCCTAACACCACAAATCTACAGATTTGCAGCGACATCTTCGAAACTAAGCGGCTACCGCCGCTTTACGCCGACCGCCAAAACCGATCAAGCCGGCCATCGCGCTACCAAATAACCAAACAGCGCCTGGGACCGGAACTGCTTGAACAGTCAGGGCATAGTCAGAGACGTTTGCGGCCCAAGTACCAACCCCATTACCGCCTAGCGCCACAGTATAGACTTGACCGGCATTCGCAAAAAACTCAATGTAGTTTGTAGCGTCTACAGTAGCGTCGTATTTTTTAAATACCAAACCATTATTAGCACCCCACTGCGCGGTGCTATCGTAGTTTACGACTTGGGCAGCGTTGCAGCCTGGACCAACTGTTGGGCAGTTCCAACGCCCGTGATGACTATAAGTCGTTGCCGCGCTCATCCCTTCATAAATGGTGACCCCGAAGTTGTCGTTTGGCAAGCCAGGATCAGAAGGTGTGCCAACTCGGCTTATGTTTATGCGCACTAAAGTGCTGAAATCCGCTTTGATCAAACCTAAATCGGTTTGGTGCTTCCAGCCTGTGCCATTAACATCCCGCCAAGCGCCGGCACCGGTATCAATTTCAACTTGCGCGCCATTATACGCAGCTGCAGCTGCAGCTTCGGAAACGGTAAGTACGTCTGAATCATGGATTGCTGCCGCCCAGTTCAAATGTGTTGCCCCGCTGTATCCGAAAGGTAGAGCCCCGCCAGCAGTGCCCAACCATGGCGTATAGGTTCCGGTCGCATAACCAGGGTTACCCTGACCATTCCAAACCCAGCCATCAGTGCCGCCGACTTGGTCGGTCGCAAGAGCGGTGTTATACATTACATGTGCCGAAGTATTACTGGCACTCGCAGAAAGAGCCAAACCAGCAACAGCCAGGGAAACCGCCTTAGCCAATTTTGTTTTCATCATACGTTTTTACCTTAAATCTTAAGTTAGGGAAGACAGCACCTTGGGTTTCAGACTTAGCAACGGGCTTGCAAGTCATCCCATGTAGGTGCATACCCCTATAAGGTAATCCCTATGCCATTTATAAAACGTACTAATTACAAAGAATTAGAATTTACTTATTCTTGAGGCGCAATCAAAATCCGTGATTTAGCTCACAAAAAACAGGTGAAATAACATAATTTAGATTCCCCGGCACTCAGCGTAAGTCGAGTTAGTCTGTGATCGAGAAGAGATTTTGCAAGCGCAATCTTCCCCATTAAGGAACCCCTGCCTATGCGCACGACGCTTAACCCTAGCAGGTTTTGCTCCCTACTCACATAACGCACGTCGAAAGAGTGAATTGATAAATGCAAAAGGGTTGCCAAGCGAATGGCAGCTAGCGTCCCAAGCTACGCTCCAAGTCCAGTAATAGCTGGGTAGTCTGCAATACGGTATCCGGATTCAAACTCATAGAATCGATACCGATCTCAACCAGATATTCGGCCATTTCCGGATAATCGGACGGCGCTTGACCGCACAACCCCGAATGGCGACCATTGCGCCGCGCGCCCTCAACAGCCCACTTGATCATAGTCTTGACACCCAGGTCCCGCTCATCAAAGTCGTTGGCAACGATTTCCGAATCGCGATCTACCCCTAAGGTTAATTGGGTCAAGTCGTTGGAGCCAATCGAAAAACCGTCGAACAATTTCGCGAATTCGTCGATCAGGATGACGTTGTTCGGTATTTCGCACATCACATAAATTTCCAGACCATCTTCGCCGCGCTTTAAACCCAACTCTGCCATGTAAGCCAATACTTTCTCAGCTTCCTCTATCCGCCGACAAAACGGGAGCATCAACACCACGTTCTTCAGACCCATCTGTTCACGCACCCGCTTCATTGCCGCGCATTCTAAGGCAAACCCCTCGGCATAAGCCGGATGCACATAGCGGGAGGCGCCGCGAAAACCGATCATCGGATTGGCCTCGTCGCGCTCGAACCAGCGCCCGCCCAACAAGGTCGCGTACTCGTTGGTTTTAAAATCCGACATCCGCACGACCACCGGTTTGGGATAAAACGCCGCCGCTATGGTGCCAACCCCTTCCGCCAAGCGTTGAATGAAAAACTCTTCCGGCTCGGCATAGCCTTCGGTCAAACGCTTTAGTTGCTCCAGTTCACTGGCGTCCGCGACTTTTTCCGGATGGATCAAGGCCATCGGGTGAGCCTTGATGTATTCGGTAATAATAAATTCCATCCGCGCCAAACCGACGCCATCATTGGGCAGAAAGCTGAGTTTAAATGCCAACTCAGGATTGCCCAGATTGAGCATGATCTTGGTTTTTGGCCGCTGTAATTGCGACAAATCAGTATGCTTCACTTCAAAATCCAGCCGGCCAGCATAGACTTTGCCGACATCGCCTTCCGCACACGATACCGTGACCATACTGCCGCTTGCTATCGCTGCCGTCGCGTTCTCACAACCTATCACAGCCGGCACACCCAGCTCACGAGCAATGATCGCTGCGTGACAGGTTCTGCCACCGCGATTGGTAACAATAGCGGCGGCTGTTTTCATCACCGGCTCCCAATCCGGCGTGGTCATATCGGCCACCAGCACTTCACCCGGTTTGAAACTACCCAGTTTGGCGACATTGTCTATCACCCGCGCCTGACCCACCGCGATCTTGCTGCCGACGGCATGCCCCTTGACGGTGGCTTCGCCTGGTTGTTTGAGTTGGTATTGCTCCAAGACATTGCCGACCTTTTGCGAAGCCACGGTTTCCGGGCGGGCTTGCACGATATAAAACTTACCGTCCAACCCATCCTTAGCCCATTCCATATCCATAGGCCGGCCATAATGGCGCTCGATTTTCAGCGCGTAATCGGCCAGTTGCAGCACTTCGCTGTCATCGATACAAAATTGCCGGCGCTCTCGAGTTGACGTGGCGACATTGCGAATCGGTTCGCGGGTACGGCCGTCGCTATAAATCATCTTGATTTTTTTCGCACCTAGCGTGCGCCTTAATACCGCCCGATAGCCTTGGGCAAAGGTGGGTTTATGCACGTAAAATTCGTCGGGATCGACCGCGCCCTGCACCACGTTTTCGCCCAATCCATAGGCGCCGGTGATAAACACCGCGTCGCTAAAGCCTGACTCGGTATCCAGGGAGAACATCACGCCGCTGGCCGCCAAATCGGAACGTACCATTTTCATCACGCCAATCGACAAACCAATTTTGAAATGATCAAAGCCTTGATCAAGCCGGTAATGAATTGCCCGGTCGGTAAACAAACTGGCGAAACAGCGTTTGCAGGCATCGAGCAAAGCTTGGCCGCCGCGAATATTTAAATAGGTATCCTGTTGACCGGCAAAACTGGCGGTAGGCAAATCCTCGGCAGTGGCGGAACTGCGCACCGCGACGGTTAAATCGTCTTGATATTGTTGTTGCAATTGTCCGAAAGCATCCAATATTTGCTGCTGCAAATCGGCGGGTAAGGGCGCGGCAAACACCAGATCCCGCGCCTGTTGCGCGCGGCGGGCCAACTCTGCGACGTCGTCGACATCGACATTATCCAGCAACCCGTGCAAATGCGGCCAAGCGTCGGCCTGATCGAGCATGTAACGATAGGCTTCGGCGGTAATGGCAAAACCGTTGGGGACAATCACACCCTCCGAGGCCAACTCGCGATACATCTCACCGAGAGAGGCATTTTTACCGCCGACCAGCGGAATGTCGTTAATGGTGAGTTCAGAAAACCAGCGGATGTATTGATTTTGCTCCGACATGATGCGCTCCTTGGCTGTTGTTATGCTTATAACCGTAAGCATACGCCGTTCAGAGCAATCGGCAAGCGCTTCGTCTGACTAGAGAGAGCCCCCGTTCAAAGGCTGACGAGCTGACTCGACGCGATTACGCCCGGCATCCTTCGCTGCATACAGGGCTTTATCTGCAGCCCCTATCAATGCCGCCGAGGAAACACCGCTTGCCGGGTATGTGGCCACACCAAAAGATGCGGTAACGGCAATGGTTCTGTCCGAAACAACTATGGGTTGTGCCGCCAGGGCCGAACGTATCAATTCGGCCCGCTCACTGGCTGTTTGTTGCGAGGTGTCCGGCAACACCAGAAAAAACTCTTCGCCGCCATAGCGGCAATCCAAATCGCTAGCGCGCGCATGACGCTTTAGAATGTCGGCGAATACTTTCAAGACTGCATCGCCGGCCTGATGTCCGTAACAATCGTTGATCATTTTAAAATGATCCAGATCGCTCATCACCACACTCACCTCATAGCCTTGTCGTTCCGCCAGAAGCAATTCACGTTCCAAATTTTCGTTAAGGAACAGTCGGTTATATAGGCCGGTTAAAGGATCGTGAATCGCCTGGAATTGGAGCTGCTCGTGCAAGGCTTTGACTTGCCGCTCGGACCGCAAGCGTTCGCTAATATCCGCCAACACCGCGATCACAGCAGGTTTGCCGCCAATGTCGATTGCCGGACTACCTGATACTTCTACAGTAATCAACTGACCATTTCTGCGATAGGCATTGGCGATAAAATTAATTTTGGCAAGATCCTTGTTTAAGGCTTTCTGCATTGCTTCACGCAGGGCAGGCTGATCCACATCGCTGATAAGTTCCATCATGCCCATATTCAAGAGGTGATCGACCTCGTAATCGAAGATTTCCGCAAACTTAGGATTAACGTAATGAAAACGGTCTTCGATAATCATGGTTATGCCAACCAAGGATTGATCCAGAACCCGGTGAAACTTTTCCTCGGCCTCTTGCAACGCCCGATTGATTTTCTCGTTCTCCCGCAACGCCGCTTCCAACTCCTTTGTCCGAGCCCGTACCAAATTCTCCAGCATAATCGTGGTTTGAAATTGATCAAAATCCGAACAATGCTGGCTAGAACTGTGCTCCACTCGATTCATCAAGGCTTCTACAACCTTATTCAGGCGAACGATTTCCGCCCTTAATTCGCTCTCTATATCGAGTGTATCTGTGTCAATCATCCTCTATACACCTGTCAACTATACCAATGGCAACAGCAGCAAACGTCTGATTGACGTGCACGCCGCGAAACTGCTCGCCATACGTATTGAAACCTATCACATTGTTATCACTCAGTATTTTTTCTGCTTGCGCCGTCAACCCGCGTTGTACCAACTCAAGCTTTCTAAGTATGCAATCGCAAGCTAGCGTGACCTGCGGCTGACCGATCTCTGCCCGAACTTCGGCGAACGCCTGCTGTAGACTTTCGATAGGATCTACCCCACGCGCGACTCTCAACACCAAGCCTTCCTCGATAGCGCAGTAAAAAGTCAGGCTTTGATCGGCATTTGCACTGCGAATAGCCCGCACATAAAAACTACCATCGATAGCCACCACGACCGGCGCTGCGGCAAAATGCGCGGGGCTCAACGCTTCGACCGGAACCCCAATGAGTCTGGCGTATTCCGGGGCCGCCGGTAGCCCGTTAATTTCATGTACGATGCGCCGCCTGGAATCCGCGTGTGTGACCACCAATCTTTCCGCAGTCGGTACAAAATGTTGGGCTTTGAAGATTTTAAAAGGTAACGACGTATGCATCAGCAATAACGCGGCACTGTCGGTATGAAAGTCGCCATCGAAGTAGACGTATGTTTTATGGAACTGCAAGTCGTCCGCCGCCGAACCGCCGATCATGGCGATATTGCCCAATACGCCTTGTATCGCATGCGTGACCTGCTCTTCGCGCACCGACAAGCCATCGATCAACAAGAAACCGAAGCAATTTTCGGCATTAAGATGCGTGACTTTATCTTGCAAACCATACAATAGTTCGTTCGCAACCACGTGCCCTTCGGAGATACGAAACTGTTCCAAATTACTGATTAGCGCGCTGGTCGCGATAAAATCCGGCGCAGAAAAGCCGACAGCTACCAGGCTTTGTTGAGTGAGCCCTGAGTCGCCTATTTCGCCAGAGGTCGTGCAACCAATCACTTGCATACCTTGAAATCGGTGTCTTATTTCGGACGCCAGCAAAGTTCGGTCGTAACTAGTCGAGCAAAAGAATATAACCAGAGCTGTATCGGCTTGCAGCAAACCTAAAGCAAGTTCTTCAACCGCGTGCTGGGGATCCGATAAAAAAGAATGGGCAATGCGAATTGCCGTGCGGCGACTCATTTGCGTTCTAGGCAGTTATTGTTGACGGAATGGACGGAATGGACGGAATGGACGGAATGGACGGATATTCTACAACCGGGCCTAGACTGTGCTGCAGAAAAAATCCAAAACTGTCCGGATTTACTTACAAATATCATCTTTAGAGATGACAGACATTGACCTTACTAGCCGTTCAACCATTCCATATAAAGTTGTACGCCTTGCTCGACACTTTTGAATTGATGCTGACACCCGGTAGCTCTCAGATTATCGAGGTTAGCTTCGGTGAAGCTTTGATAGCAACCTTTCAGATGCTCGGGAAACGGTATGTATTTGATCTGCCCGCGCTGATGATAACGAATCACCGCGTTAGCGACATCGTTAAACGTCTGGCTACGGCCTGTCCCGCAATTATAGATGCCGGATACCTGGGGATTGTCCAGAAACCAAAGATTAATATCCACCACGTCGCCAACATAAACAAAGTCACGGCGCTGCTCGCCGTTGCCGTAACCGTCGCAACCTTCGAATAAGCGTAATTCATCGGAATCTTTGATCTGATTATTCAAATGAAAGGCAACGCTGGCCATGCTGCCCTTGTGGGCTTCGCGCGGACCATAGACATTGAAATAGCGTAAACCTACTACTTGTGCTGTCAGCTTTTGGTGTCTGCGCAAATATTGGTCGAACTGAAACTTGGAATACCCATAAACGTTCAACGGGCCTTCGTAAGCTAATTTTTCTTTGAAGGTTAAATCGGCACCGTACGTGGCGGCGCTAGAAGCGTATATGAACGGGATTTTGTGGCTTTGGCAATAATGAAACAGGGTTTTACTGTATTCATAATTATTGTCCATCATGTATCGACCGTCCCACTCCGTAGTACTGGAACAGGCACCCTGATGGAATATGGCTTCTATCGCTTCTGCTTGAAAAGCACCTTGCTGCAGTCGTTCCAAAAAGGTGCTTCTATCCAAATAATCCGCAATCTTGCAGTCGACCAAGTTCCGGTATTTGATACCGTTGCTTAAATGGTCGACTACTAAAATATCATCATAACCGCGAGCGTTCAGCCCTAACACCAGATTGCTGCCGATAAAGCCGGCGCCACCGGTTACGATGATCACGAATTTTACTCAGCGACGACTTTGACAGGCAGCGTGATCACAACATCAGTATGCAAATTGATAGCAATGTTGTATTCGCCGATGTTGCGGATGACGCCGTTTGGCAAACGTATTTCGTGTTTCTCGACTTTGATGCCGGCAGCAGTAATAGCATCTGCAATGTTTTGCGTACCGACCGAACCGAATAAGCGGCCTTCGTCACCGGTTTTGTGCGCAATAGACACGTTCAGTTTGCTGAGCGCTTCGCCACGTGCGTTGGCGGCGGCCAATTTTTCAGCAGCTTGCTTTTCCAACTCGGCGCGACGCTCTTCGAACTCTCTGATTTTTTTAGGCGTTGCAGGAACTGCTTTGCCTTGTGGGATCAGATAGTTTCTGCCGTAACCCGCTTTTATGGTTACTTTGTCGCCCAGGTTACCCAGGTTCGCCGTTTTTTCCAGAAGAATGACTTCCATCGTTTTTTACCTCTTAGATCGACTTGATTGTCGAAAAATCGGGAGCTTACGCCCCTTTTGGTTTTAGTTTATTTCGTAAGTCCAGCCAAGTATCGGTCAACCCGCATAAGACAATCACTACCATTACATGCGGGATTAACATCAGTGTGACGTATAAAAATGGCACCATAAACCGGCTGCCTTTCATAACCGAAAACGCCGCGTGCAACACTGCTGTGCCTATCATCGTATAGGTCACCAGGAGCACCAATAACACGTTCCAACACAGTTCAGCAGTCTTGCCGGAAGTAAGCATTGCTAATCCCGCCACGAGCAAGGTCATTAAGGTCAGGTGTACATGCCCTTTCAAGGCCAAGAACTCAGCTCTGAAACCACCCGGGTTGTATAGAGCCGCTTGCCACCATCTGGCCAAAAACAAGCCAAACAGCAAGCCGTAAACACTGCCAGCAGCAGCAACCCCGGTCATAAAATGCGCCAAGAGTTCTGCAGACTGCTTAATTTGCTCCAAGGATACGTCGGTTTTGCCTTCAAGCATCGGCTGCAACATGAAGCTCAGCACTTCCCGCCACAGTTGTACCGGCTGTTCCTGAATCGTATATATCCCCAACACCACCGCAACACCCAACAACACGGCAATTTCAATTGCCAGTGTTAGATAACGGCCCTCGCGCAGTACTATGGAAATCAGCCAAACCGGCAGCCAAAAAGCCAAGCCATACAGCAAGGCATATTGGTAATTACCTATCAATAAGGTACTTAACACGGCGGCTGCGACACATGAGCAAATCAGCACATACAAGCCTTCACTAGCTCCACGCCTCAATGTTACCAATGACACTGCCGCAGAACTTACGATACTTACGGGAGGAAAAAGCAGCGACAGCAAGGCCAAACTGGATGCGACCGTCATGGCCTGCATCCGTCCTTTCATAATGAAAGTGGCCAGAAATTGCACGCGCTATCTCCTCGCGTTAAATCACTTGTGTGCGTCGCAGAACGGCAACAAAGCCAGAAACCGCGCTTGTTTAATTGCGGAAGTCAACTGTCTTTGATATTTCGCACTGGTGCCAGTAATGCGGCTAGGAATGATTTTGCCGGTTTCGGTAACGTACTCGCTCAATAAATCCAGATCTTTATAATCGATTACGATCGCGTCTTCGCCGCTGAAGCGGCAACCTTTTTTGCGTCTAATGTTATTACGTGCCATCACAATTCTCTTGGTTCAATGTTGATTATTCGGAATCCGCTAAAACTTCAGTCCCTTCGACGACTTCTACTTCAGCTTCTTCGGTTTCTTCTTCGACTTCTTCCTTAACGCGACTACCGGCTTTTTGGCCGTCGTTGCCGCTCACAGCAATCGCTGAAGGCTCAGTTACGGCAGCTTTTTGCGCCAAGGTTTGGCTACGCAAAATAGCATCGTTGAATCGAAAACCGCTTTCCAGTTCTTCAAGAGTGGCTTGGTCGCATTCGATATTCATCAACACATAATGTGCTTTGTGAATTTTTTTGATAGGGTAGGCCAAATGTCTACGGCCCCAATCTTCCAAACGGTGAATTTTGCCTGCGGCGTCTTCAACGGTGGATTTATAACGTTCTATCATAGCCGGCACCTGAGCACTTTGGTCAGGGTGGACTAAGAAGACGATTTCATAATGTCGCATGATTTCTCCTTACGGGTTTAAAAGCCTCCCATCCATCTGGACAGTGAAGCAAGGGACGGGGATAAATTCCCCAAAAAGCTGGGCATTATAGAAATAGGCGCTGTTTTTGCAAAGCTATTTTTCAACAGCGCCTATGGAGACTAGGCAAACAGACTTAATAAACCGTTACTGGCAATGGCTCTGCCAGCTTCAATTTCTTCGAGAATAGTGTTGGATGTATCAGTTGCCGCATTATCGGTTTGGCTTTGACCTTGATTATTGCCGCCGCGATTTTGCTCACCCGCCGTTTGAAAGGACTCGCGTCCCGGTCTTTGTTCGGATTGCTGCTGGGACACGTTAACATCGGCCAAATTCAAGTTTTGCCCGCCCAACATTTCACGCAACTTGGGGATAGCAGCCTCTATTGCGTCCCTGACCGCCGCATGTTGGGCGGTAAAGACCACACTGGCTTGATCCTGATTCACATCGATCTTGATTGAAATTGGCCCCAGATGCTCAGGATTAAGTCGTATTTCGGCGGAAGGCACCGCTTGCTTGTGCATCCATAGCAGCTTTTCACCCAAATCGGTGTTCCACTCCGGATGACTCAAATGTTTTTCTATCGCTGGTGCCGGCGCTTGTCCGGCATTATTTATCGATTTGTTTAGTTGCGCGATGTCGGCCGTCACTCTCGACAAGCCAACCTCACCTTCGCTAACGCCGACAACATTCTTCGTAGAATTGCTCTGGTCGCTTTGAAATGCATTGGCCGCGCTGTCCTGCGAAAATTGCTGCGCCGCTCCGTCCTCCGCGGCGAGGGCTTTGGCAAAACCACTCTCGACCGCCAAACCTTTGCGCCCTTCGTCCGCACCATTCAATGCCGACAGGGCTTCTTTTTTGGCATCCATACCTAATAACTCAGGACTGTTTTTAAGGGCCGACATCGCCTCGCTGGTTGCGACCGCTGATTTTAATACTTCATTTAAATTATTGGCGTTATCCACAACCTGCAAAGGCTGAGTCTGCACGCCTGCCAAAAGCCCTGCTTTAGCCGCTCGCTCATCTAAAGTCTCGCTATTTTCCGCCGCGACGTCGGCAAAATTTTCTTGATTCGCAGGCAAAGGCGATAACGGCAGGGTTTGTTGTGTGGTGCCGGCAGCCTCTAGGCCCTGTAGATATTGCAAAACATCCGCCAAGGCTTGCATGGTATCGTCCAGATCAATGTCCTGGCCCACTTTAGTTGCCGTCGGCAAACTCTTGCCGAACAGCGCGGTAAAATCCTGCAGGCTCTGACTACTCAAGGGGTCCGTCCCGATACCGCCAAGCTGCTGCATATTCGCCAAGCCAGCCCCTCCTGCCGCACCGTTGTTTAACAAACTATTCTGTAATTGCGCGAGTTGCTCAAGCAATTTCGCCGAAAATACGCCAGCACCAGCGCTTTCGCTTAACAGGCCCGCAGTCGCCGGGCCGGCACCATCGGCGGAGGATAATAGCGACAACGGATTCGAACCTTGGATATTCATGGCATTTCTCCTGACATTTTTATTTAATCAAGCACTTCCCGTGCCATCCTTTCGTCCTGATCGCGCAGCCCGGTCGTCTTGCTCGGCCTGTTCACGTTTTTGTTCTACTTTCATTTCGTCAACCAAGGCCAAATCGCTGACTTTTTGCAAACTCTTGGTTCGCTGATGCGCGTCTTCCCAACGTTTTCGCGCCCGCTGCACCTCGCGCTGATGGTTGCTTACCGTCTGCTTTTGGCTTTCTATCGCCTGATCGAGCTTGTCGGCAAAAGCCCTGAATTCCATCAGCTGACTAATGTTGATGCCGGCCTGCTGTCTAAGGGCGAATTTAACTTGATAATCCAGCCGATAATTTTCTAGATTGTCGAGTTGCGACGACTGCTCTTGCAGCTTCTGCTGAGCGACGCCCATCGCCTCTAAAGCGTCACGTTCCTGACGCGCGTGCAGATCGATTATGACCTTTAGCCGTTGCGACTTTTTCATTAGCTAGCCAGCAACTGCGCTAACTCATTCAGACTCCTGCTCAAGTCCACCGACTCGTCCATGCTTTGTTGCAAAAAATCCATGATCGCCGGATTCTTTTCGATGGCCTTATCAATCCGCGGATCGGCGCCGGCCCGATAGGCTCCAACGCTGATTAAATCTTTGTTCTGTTGATAGGTGGAATACAAACGCCGTAAATCGCGCGCCATTTGCAGATGTTCCGGCTCGATGATATCCGGCATCACCCGACTGATAGACGCTTCAATATCGATTGCCGGATAGTGTCCAGATTCGGCCAAGGAACGGGACAGCACCACATGGCCGTCGAGCACACCTCGCGCCGCGTCGGCAATGGGATCGTTGGTGTCGTCGCCTTCCGCGAGCACGGTATAAAACGCGGTAATCGAACCGCCACCTTCGTCTCCGTTACCGGCGCGTTCCACCAATTGGGGTAATTTCGCGAATACTGAGGGCGGATAGCCCTTAGTGGCCGGCGGTTCGTCTATCGCCAAAGCAATTTCCCGATACGCCTGCGCATAACGGGTCAAAGAGTCCATCAGTAACAAGACATCCAGGCCTTGATCGCGAAAATACTCGGCGATACTGGTCGCCAGCAGCGCACCATGCACGCGCATTAACGGCGAATCGTCAGCCGGCGAGGCCACTACCACCGCTCGGCGTAAACCTTCTTCACCGAGAATCTTCAGAACAAACTCGTTAACCTCTCGACCCCGTTCACCGACCAAACCCACCACGACCACATCGGCATTGGTAAATTTGGTCATCATCCCCAACAACACGCTTTTGCCGACACCTGTACCGGCAAACAAGCCCATCCGCTGACCACGACCGACGCTGAGTAAGGAATTAATCGCCCTAACGCCGACATCCAAGGCTTCGCGGATCGGCTTGCGACTGAGCGGATTGATGGTTGTGCCAGCCAATGAGACTTTGGCGTCGGTATCCAACGGCCCTTTGCTGTCCAAAGGTCTACCGGCTCCATCGAGTACGCGACCCAATAGGCCAAACCCAACATTGGCAAGGCTATTTTTACCCATCGGAATCACCCGACAGCCTGGCTCCAGGCCATGCGTATCACCCGTGGGCATTAAAAATAAGCGGGAGCCACCAAACCCAACGACTTCACCCGTGATAATTCTGCCGGACTTGGTGATAATTTGGCACAAGGAACCGATTGCAGCGCGACAACCTTCCGCCTCTAAGGTCAAACCCACCATACGCGACAATTTGCCTTCGACCACCAACTCAGGCGGATCGGCAGCCAATCTTTCCCGATACGGCTGCACGCGCGCCAACCACAAATCGGAACGATCAGATCTGGGAATCATCGCGCCATATCCTCACGACGCTCGCCGCCCAGCACTGCAGCTATCACCGCAGCGACACGACTTTCGACACTAGCATCGATTCTGGACACTTCCGTTTCGACAGTGCAACCGCCACGACTCAAGAGTGGGTTTTCCTGCAAGCGCCAGGGCGGCATGTTTTCATCAAGTTTTAACGCAGTACGAACTAAGGCCGCGTCCTCGGGGTGCAAGTTGACGGTCACTTTCTGAGAAGCCAGCGGCAAGGCATTGATTGCCTCTCTGACCACACCAACGATCTCCCCCGGTTCCAACTTTAATTCACGGCGGACTAATTGACTGGCTATGGCAATGGTCAATTTCACCAGTTCCTGCTCGACAGATTCATCGAGTTGTTTGAAAGGTTCGCCAAGGGCTTCCAGCAAACGGGTGAACTCGGCCGCCTGATCTTGCAACAAATGCAGGCTTTCTTCATAGCCTTTATGATGCCCCGCTGTAAACCCTTCCTTTTGTCCTTCCGCATAGCCCTGCTGCTTACCTTGTTCGAAGGCTTCGGCGTAGGCTTGCTTCTGGATTTCCTCAATCTGCTCGGCGGTCAATACTTCGGTCACATCTTCCAGTTCGACCGCTTCGGAGCGCGGATTACTGAAATCCTGCAGATTGGTCCATCTATCCAGAGCTTGCAGCTCGGACTCGGAAAACTTATTACTCTTAGACGAACTCATCGCCACCGCCACTGCCGCCTAAGGCTATTTCACCGGCATCGGACAAGCGTTTGGCTATCGCCAGAATATCTTTTTGCGCAGCTTCAACTTCGCTCAGCCGCGCAGGTGGCGCTGCTTCCAAATCGTCGCGAAGCATTTCTGCCGCGCGCCTGGACATGTTGGCAAAGACTTTGTCACGTAAACCGGCTTCGACACCCCTTAAGGCCAGCAACAATTGATCGGTGGACACTTCGCGCAACAGCGTTTGAATTCCGCGATCATCGACATTAATCAAATCGCCGAACACGAACATTTTATCCTGGATGCGTTGACCCAAATCGGCGTTGGCTTCGTTGATATCTTGCATCATCGGATCGCTGACACCGCTCTCTATAAAGTTGAGAATATTGGCGGCCGCGTCGATACCGCCGATTTGCGAGGATTTTACCCCATCGCTGCCGGTCAGCTGTTTCTCCATGATGTCGTCCAATTCGCGTAATGCCGCTGGCTGCACGCCTTCCAGAGTGGCGATGCGCATTAAAATATCCGAGCGCATGTTTTCCGGCAGCAACGTTAATACGTCGGCGGCCTGATCGGCGTCCAGCAAGGACAAGATAATGGAGATAATTTGCGGATGTTCCAGGCGGATCAAGTCAGCAATGGAACGGGTATCCATCCACTTCAGCTGTTCGATACCTTTGCTGTTGGCACCTAACAAAATGCGATCGATAATGCTGCCGGCTTTATCCGCACCCAGTGCATTAGTCAGCATGTTGCGGATGTATTCGTCGGAATCAAGCCCCAGGCCGGTTTCGTTTTTAATTTCGATAATGAATTCTTCCAGCACCTCGTCAACCATGCCGGAGGTGATCGGGCCGAGCTGCGCCATGTTCGAACCGATCAACTGCACTTCTTTCGGCCCCATATGCTTCAACACCGAGGCGGCTCTATCCTGTCCCACTGCCAATAGCAGCAGCGACGCCCGTTGCGCATGCGTTAATTTGTCTTGATCAGCCATCGTCTTTTAACCAGGTTTTGATCACTTGCGCGACCAATTTAGGATCTTCGTCGATCAGTTTTTGTACGTATTCCAAGCGTTTTTCGTAACTTTGTGGAGCTTCGAGTAACAATAAATCTTCTACGCCAGTGGTAATAGTGCGTACTTCGCCGGTTTCCTCATCGACCGAGACCGCCACAGCCACCGGCTTGCCGCTCTCGTCGAAACGTACTACGCCACCAGTGGCTTCAGCAATTGCTTTGGCCTGTTCGAGCGCCTCTAATTGTTCTTCCTTAGCAATCAAGGTACGCAGACCAGGCCGCAATACCCCTAGAATCAGCAGCAAGACTACGGCAACAGCAGCCAACTGTTTCAGCGCACTGGCAAACCAGGCTTGTTGCCAAATAGGCTCGGAAGGTACTTCTTCCAGTGCATCGGGCAATCTGAACGCAACGTTGGTGACCGTCACCTGATCGCCACGGCTAGTATCGTACCCAACGGCCTGTTTAACCAAATCGCGAAGTTGATTCAGTTCTTCTTGCGAATAAGCCACCAGATTAGCCTTACCGTCGGCTTGCACCACTTTTTTATCATCAACCACCACCGCTACCGACAATCGTCTCAGGGCACCAGTGGCGAGTTTAGTATGGGTGATGGTTTTATCCAGCTCGTAATTGCGGGTGGCGTTTTTATTGGATGAGCCGGAACCGGATTCCGCGGCAGCTTGTTTTTCTTGGCCACTGGCTACTTCCGGTGCGGTACCCGTTGGCGGCGGTTGGTTGGATAATGCACCGGGTACACCTTGTACTTTGGACAAGGAACTGTTTTCCTCCTGGGTTTGCTCACTGCGCAAGGCCGGCAAATCCGGGTTAAACATTTCCTGGGTCTTTTCGGTGACGGTAAAGTCCACGTCAGCGGAAATTTGCGCCCGCATGCCGTCACCGCCAACCAATGGGGTTAGGATGTTTTCGATACGTCCACGCAGGTGTTCTTCTATATTTGTCTTGTATTCGAACTGCTTGCTGGACAAGGACATATCTTCGCCGCCTTCCTTGCTGTTCAACAAGCGACCCTTCTGATCCACAACCGTCACTTGACTGGCTTCCATCAAAGGTACACTGGAAGCGACCAGATGGATAATGGATTCGATTTGTTCTTTTTCCAGGGTACGGCCTTGATACAGCTCCACCACCACCGAGGCACTGGGCTTCTTACGTTCGCGGACAAATACCGACTGCACCGGAACGGCCAACAGCACTTTCGCGGATTTAACGTTTTGAATGGTTTGAATGGTCAGGGCAATTTCGCCTTCCAAGGCCCTTTGAAAACGCATTTGCTCGACATTTTTGCTGGTGCCAAAGCCATTGTCTTTATCCAACAGCTCGTAACCCAAACTCGCACTGCGCGGCAGACCTTGTGCGGCTAATTGCAGTTTCAGTTCCCGAACATTTTCCGTTGGCACCATGATTGCCCCGGATCCGGTTTCGACTTTGTAGTCCACATTCAACTTCGTCAACGCGTCGAGAATTTCTGCGGAATCTTTTTCTGCCACGCCGGAAAACAGTAAATCGTAAGACGGTGCCTGCGACCATAACACCACCGCCAAGCCCATCGCCACGCTGAATGCCAAGCCCAACATAAGAACAAGCTGGCGAAGCATCGGCATTTTGCTTAGGCTTTTCAGGGCGGGATGCATTTTGTCGGCGCTTGCCACACTCAGTTGGCTATTGGCCTCCATCGGTAGATTTCTGTCTAGTTCGCTCATGGCTTATTTTCCAATAACCTACATCGACATACCCATCACGTCCTTATAGGCATCCACCAGTTTATTACGGACCTGGAGCATGGCCTGAAAGGAAACGCTGGCTTTTTGCGAGGCAATCATTACTTCCGCCAAACTGACGTCGCTCTGCCCCATCTCAAACGATTTAGCCATACCGCTGGCGGTTTGCTGGGTATTGTTCACGGCGTCGATGGATTGTTTCAACATGGCGGCGAAATCGCCGGACGTGTCGCTAGGCTGCGGCTTGGCGCCGGCCTCTATGGACATTGCCCGCATCTGTGCGAGCACTTGGTTAACATTCATATCTGACATGATAATGACTCTTTTAGGTTGCCTTGCTTATCACAAGCATTTTTTAAGCCAAGATTTAACCAGGCACCATCACACCGGCTTCCTTCATCCGCGCAATTTTGTAGCGCAGAGTGCGTGGACTGATACCTAGCTTGGCCGCTGTGGTTTTCCGGCTGCCGCTAACGTCGCGTAACATTTGCAAAATAATTTTTTCCTCGGCCGAACGCACGCCGTCTCCCAAGCTGCCTAGCTCGAACTGACTCTCGTGGCTATCGGCTTGCCGAGACTCTGCGGCAAGACTTTGCACCGCAGTGGGCAAACTCGGCAAAACCAACAGGTCTTCCTCAAAAATCAGGTCGTTGGCGCTTATTTGACTCCGGCTCTTCAGGATCAGTGCGCGCTGCACCACATTTTCCAATTCTCTGACATTACCCGGCCAACTGTATTCGGATAACTTGATCATTGCCGTCTCGTCAAAGCTGCAAGCCGGTTTCCCGGCCGGACTATGCTTATTCACCAACTCCTGCGCCAGCGGCAAAATATCGCCGACCCGCTCCCGGAGTGGCGGAATTCTGATCGGAAATACGCTCAATCGAAAATACAAATCTTCGCGAAACCGGCCATCGTGCACGTATTCTTTCAATTTCCGGTTGGTAGTCGCCAAAATTCTGACGTTCAGTGATATCTTTCGGTGACTGCCCAGCCGCTCAACTTCTTTTTCCTGCAAGACTCTCAACAATTTAGCTTGCAGCGAAATATCCATCTCCGAAATTTCGTCCAACAACAAAGTACCGCCCTGCGCCAGTTCGAACTTACCGGGTGCGGATTGAATCGCGCCGGTAAATGCGCCTTTCTCATAACCGAACAACATCGCTTCCAACATATTTTCCGGAATCGCCGCGCAATTGATGGCCTCAAATGGGCCGGCATGATAATGCGAATTCCGATGAATATAGCGGGCTAAAACTTCCTTACCAGTGCCGCTCTCACCCTCCAGCAGCATGGTCACATCGGTTCTTGCTACTTTACTAGCCAGCGCATAAAGCTTTTTCATCCGCTCGTCTGCCACTACGCGCTCGTTGAGCTCCGGGACTTGCAAGGTGACTAACGACGTGACTTTATCCACAAGCAACTCCGCTTCGAAGGGTTTGATCAAGTAATCAGCCGCGCCGGATTGCATGGCTTCCACCGCTTTGGGGATGGTGCCGTAAGCCGTCATTAACAACACCGGCAACTGCTCGAATTTTTGCTGAATGTTCTGCAACAGCTGAAAACCGTCCATCACCGGCATTTGCACATCGCTGACTACCAGTTTCACTGCATATTTAGTCAACTGACTCAGCGCCTCGATACCGTTTTTAGCTGAGATTACCCGATAGCCTTCAATTTCCAAGGTATCGCAGAGCGCCTCACATAAAGCCATGTCGTCTTCGACGATAAGCACATCATACTGTTTCATAATTTTGCTCCTTTTTGGCAGTAACGGCGGATAAGCCCAGGGTGTATTGGCTGATACAAGGCAGATTCAGGATAAATATCGTCCCCTGCCCCTGTGTCGAACGGCACTTGATGCTGCCACCATGCGCACGTGCCACGCTATCGACCACCGCCAAACCGAGGCCGGTGCCGTTGGACTTGGTGGTGTAAAACGGTTCGAATAATTTGGTTTGTTGTGCCGGAGCGATACCCGGCCCGTCATCCGCAACTGTTATGTCGATACTACCTAAATCGCTACGCTGCACAGTCAAAGCAATTTTGCGCGCACCAGCCTCTGCGGCGTTGTTGATTAAATTCAATAATGCCCCCCGCAGCGCGTCTTGATTCCCCAACAATTGATCGGCACTGATTCGGTTTTCAATGCTTAATTCGCCGGCAAAACTTTCCGCCGCGTCGGCAAGATGAGCCAGAAGGTGCGGTAACGAAAAACTTTGCATCGCCATCCGGCCCTGTTTGGCGAAAATCAGCATATCGTTAACTTGACGTTCCAGGTAATGCAGGCGCTCCAAAATTTTCTCGGCGAACTGTTGACGCTTCTCCTCGGCTATTGCGGGCTTGTTCATTTGTGACGCATACAGAATCGCAGTCGCCAACGGCGTGCGGACCTGATGTGCCAGACCAGCCACCATTTCCCCCATCGCACTCAGTTGCTTGTGTTGGGCCAAGGTATCTTGCAACGAGCGTAGCTCGCTGACATCCGAGAGCAGGATGATTTGTTCGGAGTCATTACCTAAGGCGCTGTGTGTAATATTGACTTTGCGTCCATCGCTGAGCTGGCGTTCATGCGGAGACTCGAAAACCGGCTGCAGACTTCGCGCCGCCACACTCGACCAGAATTGGCCCAGCAAGGGCTCGCCCAAAAAGTCTACGGAGTGGACATTACAATCGACAATCAAACCTTGCGCATTCAGGACAATAACCGCCGCGGGCAAGGCCGCCAAAATCTGCTGCAAGCGGCTGGCGAGCTTTTCCTTCTCGATTAGCGTATTCAGACGCTCGCTGCGGGCGGATTGCAAGTCACGATTGAGTTTGGCCATTTGCTCTTCCAAACCCTGATAAGAATGCGCCAGATTTTCCGACAACTCGTTAAATATCCTGAACGCGTCGGTTAAGCGCTCGGTTTTTTGTTGGTGATGAAGCTCTAAAGTACTCATATTTAGTCGCCCAATGAAATGTCTAGGCATTAAAAGCAAAATTCAGGCCAGTTAAACTTAAATATCAAAAACAAACACTTATAAATTATTAGTCAAGTATTTGACGACATGAAGCCAGCGATTAGCGTCGAACTGGTGACGAGTTAGCTTTGCGACTATGCTATGTCCATACTTAAGCAACTCCCCATTTCGTTATGCGCAAAAATCCGATGAAATCCAATTTCCCGTTAAGTAAACTGCTGCTGGTTCTGACACTTAATCCTCTACAAATAAGCTTTGCGGATGACATCCAAGCCGGAAAGTTCTACGAAGACGCCTTACAGGCATACAGAAGTCAAAATAACGCAGAAGCCATCCTCCAGTTAAAGAATGCCTTGCAGCAGAATCAAAATTATGTAGCCGCGCATATCCTGATGGCAGAAATTTATCTGCAGCAAAAATCGCTCTCCGCAGCGGAAGTACAGATCAATCTAGCGAATCAACTAGGTGCGGACCGATCTCTGACCATCAAGCCTTTAGCGCAACTCTATCTCTACCAAATTAAATACAACCAGCTTATAAAAGACATAGAACCGAGTAACTTTGGCAGAGAGTTACGACCGGAACTGCATGTGTTCAGAGGGCACGCCTATTTGCAATTGAATCTTCTGAGCGAAGCACTTAACGAATACGATATGGCTGCTCAGATTGATCCCACGCAAATAGAAGCGTTGATCGGTAGAGCCAATACGCTGCTGAGGCGTGGCGACTTGGACGGCGCAAGTCAGGCGGCGGAAAAAGCGATGCAAATGCAACCGCAAAATGCCGGCCCGTGGTTCGCCAGAGCCTCCATTAAGCACGCTAAGTTTGAAATGGACGAGGCTCTGAAAGATTACGACAAAGCGTTAGAGTTGCAACCGGACCATCTCGATGCTCGAATTGCTCGCGCCGGTATCTTGATGGATTTAAAACAGGACGAACGCGCAAAACAAGATCTTGAGTTTTTGCGCAAGACCTATCCGTTCGAACCCAAAGCCGCCTATCTTAACTCCGTGCTATTGCAACGTGCCGGCCAGACAGAAGCGTCGGTCAAAGAACTGGAAGCAGCAGCCGACATTCTAGCCAGCGTTAAACCTGAATATCTTGGCGCACACGGCCCAACTCTAATGTTGTCCGGCTTGGTCAATTACGGTTTACAGCGCATGGACCTCGCGGCTGATTATTTGCGGCTATACGTCAAGCAGTATCCAGAACAATCTGGTCCTTACAAGTTGCTCGCAGCGATATTGTTATCCAAAAACGAACCTGAACAAGTCATTGATTTGTTGAGGCCGGTGCAATTGCGTAACCCGAACGACCATCGATTGTTGTTTCTGTTGGGCAGCGCTTTCATGCAAGTCGGAAAACACGATATGGCCAATAATCTTTTAGATAAAGCATCGGCTATTAACACTGGAGACGAAAATATCCATTCCGAAATAGGCTTGAATCGCCTATCCATGGGGCAGGAGCAGCCGGCGATTACCGAATTGGAAGCTGGATTTAAAGACAACCCTGGCAACACCCAAGCAGGTATTCCGCTAGTAGCACTTTACATCTCGCGCGGCGAATCCGAGAAAGCGTTGCGCGTCGCTAAAGCCATGCATGAAAAAGCACCGAAAAATCTTACAATCCTCAATTTATTGGGCACTGCTCAGGTCAGCGCCCAACAATTGCAGCAAGCGCGGCAAAGTTTCGAGAATGCTGTAGAAATCGATCCCGATTTCATCACGGGCCATCTCAACCTAAGCAAATTGGATGTCGCCGAGAAGAAACTTGATCAAGCCAAGCAGCGTTTGGAAGCCCTGAATCAAAAAACGCCTAACAACATTCCGATATTGGTTGAATTAGCTAAAGTCGAGCAAGCCGCAACCCAGTACGACAACGCAAATACGTTGCTCGAAAACGCCAGAAAACTCGATCAAAAGTCTCTGCCAGTTCTACTAACTCTGGTTAATCTCAAGTTAAAGATGGGCAGATCGTCCGAAGCCTTAGCTGCCGCTCAAGCGGCTGAATTAATCGACAAGACCAATATCGAAGTGATGGACGCATTAGCAAAAAGCTATTTGGCCACTGATAGCCGGGATAAAGCCTTAGGGGTTTTCATAAGAATGACGGAGCAAGCACGCTTTAATGTCAAACAACTTTACAAGGCAGCGCGCTACCAAATTGAACTTGGCGATAACTTCGAAGCAATCAAAACCCTAAAAAAAGCGGTACTAGCCGACGAAAGCCACATCCCCTCGCAAATAGCCTTAGTTGAAATGGAGTTAAATTACGGAAAACCGGTCTTTGCATCAAGCCGCGCGGAAAATTTGCTGAAACAGTATCCCAAGCGGGCGTTTCCACATCAGTTACTGGGCGATATTGCCATGCACGAACAAAATATCAGCTCAGCAACCAACCATTATCAAAACGCATTTGATCTGGAGCCCAGCGTTAACTCGCTGATGAAACTGCATGACAGCCTTAAAAAAACCTCTCAAGCAGATAAAGCCTTTGCTATTCTGGATCAATGGGTTAAAAAACATCCCAAGGATAGCCTACCAATGGCTGCGCTTGCAGATGAATTGTTGAAAGCCGGTAAACTCAACGAAGCAGAAAAATACTATGACACCTTACTAAAGCAATTCCCTAATGAACCGCAATTTCTCAATAACTTAGCCTACATCTACTTTACTACCGGCAATGAAGAAGCCTTATCGTATGCTGAGCAAGCTCAAAAATTGGCCCCGGATCAGGCATCTACCAACGATACCCTAGGCTGGATCCTCGTCAACAAGGGCCAAGTGGAGCGGGGGCTGAACTATTTGCGCAACGCCCATTCCCGGCTTTCCCAAGACCCGGAGATTCGCTATCACATTGCCGTGGCCTTGCATCATCTACAGCGCAAGGATGAAGCCAGGCAAGAGTTGGAAGCCCTTTTAAAATCCGGCGAATCCTTCAGCGGTATTGAACAAGCCAAAGCACTGTTACAAAAACTCAAACCCTAGACGAATTTTAGAATGTCGATTTTTTTTACAAGCCACGTCTATCCCGGCATCCCCATACGCAATGAAAACACATATATACATGTTTTTTAATGAGAAAAAATTATAGGCCTCATTATTGCTTAAAGCTAATCAGCAAGCATTGTTAAACTGCTGCCCGGAAGTACAATGGCATTAGGCGGCCCAAAGTTGACAATGGCGCAAAGCAAAATTTATACAAAGTGAGGAAATAACAATGATCAAACATTATCTAGCTGTTTCAGCCCTGCTGTTAGCACCGCTGTCGGTTCATGCCACAGCGTGGACATTGTCCAGCACTACACCGCCTTCCGGCATCGCCAGTATTAAAGCATATGCCACAGCCCAAACCACCAGCACATCGGGTGGAGCGCTGTTCCAATCAGCAACATTACAGTCATATCCGGGCTTAGGTGTAACAGCTAGCAACGACCTCTCCAACGGATCAACCGGCAGCCCTGATCACGCAATAGACAATGATGGTGGCCGAAATACCACGACTGACAATCCGATTGATGGCGCTGTCGACGCACTACTTTTCCAGTTCAATGCGAGCACGTCGCTAAGCAGTCTAAGTGTAAACTGGGTGAACGGCGACGCCGACCTCTCAGTTCTTGCTTACACTGGCTCACTAAATAGCGGCGCTCTCCCTACCAATGCAGACGTTTCGGGCGAAAGCTTCGCCAACCTGCTGAGTAGAGGGTGGAGATTTATCGGCAACTACAATATGGCAGTGAACACTCCGAAAACCATTAACACCGACAACATATACTCCAGCTACTGGCTAGTGAGCGCTTACACGGGTGCTGCCGGCAGCGGCAAAGGGGACGCAGCAGGCGTACTGGATTTTGGCAACGACTATTTCAAACTGTCAAGCATATCCGGCGCAGCCTGTAACGGTTCCACTACTGGTGGGGTTTGCGGCAATAGTGGCGGTGGCGGTGGCGTCGGTAGCGTTCCTGAACCAACCAGTTTATTGCTGTTGGCTAGCGGTATACTGGGCTGGAGGGTGAACCGTAAAAACCACGCCCTAGCCGCTTAAAACCGCAAAGACATACCAATAAGAAACCGTCTTCTGGATCTAAAACAGGAAGACGGTTTTTTTATACTTGCAGCGCTTGAATACAACTTATGGGTAAAGAGCCACGGCCTCTAAAGACTGACGCTCCGGCAACCCAAACAACAGATTCATTGCCTGCACCGCTTGCCCCGACGCCCCTTTCACCAGATTATCAATCACAGACAAAATCACCACCGTATCCCCGCCTTGCGGCTGATGCACGGCGATCTGACAGCGATTGCTGCCGCGCACATTACGCGTGTCGGCATGACTGCCGCTCGGCAATACATCTACAAATCTTTCGTCGCGATACTTCTCCTCAAACAGCCTTTGTAAGTCCAGCTTCTGATTCAAACGCGCATATAGTGTGGCATGAATGCCGCGGATCATGGGTGTCAGATGCGGCACAAACGTTAAACCTACAGACTGTCCGGCGACAGCTTGCAACCCTTGTCTGATTTCCGGCAAATGTCTATGCCCGCCGACTGCATAAGCCTTAAAACTCTCGCCCGCCTCGCTCATCAACGACGATATTTCCGCCTTGCGTCCAGCGCCGCTGACGCCGGATTTTACGTCGGCAATCAAATGTTGCGGGTCTATCGCCCCCGCGTCCAATAAAGGCAAAAAACCAAGCTGGACCGCAGTGGGATAGCATCCCGGACAAGCAATCAAACGGGCTTGTTTGATTTGCTCGCGATTGACTTCGGGTAAACCGTAGACGGCTTCCGCAATCAAATCCGGACTGGCGTGCTGCATGCCATACCATTTTTCCCATTCCTGCCGGTCTTTAATCCGGAAATCGGCGGACAAATCGATGACTTTGATACCAAGCTCCAGCAATGCCTCAGCCATCAGCATGGCGGTGCCGTTTGGCGTGGCGAAAAACACCACATCGCAGTCTTTTAAATTATCCAACTCCGGCAGGGCAAACTTCACATGGCAATAGCCCCTCAGACTGGGATACAACTGATCCACTCGCAGTCCGGCATCGGCGCGGGAGGTCACGACGCTGACTTCGACCTGAGGATGCAATACCAAAATTCTTAACAATTCGACCCCGGTATACCCGGTACCGCCGACAATCCCTGCACGTATCATGAATGTTCTCGTTGAAAAAATACTGTTAGTCAAATGCGGCGCATATAATACGCCACTCTCCCCGCAAAGCTTAACACCATGCGCGTCATCGAGATTTATCGCACTGCAGAGCTCACCGATTTAATCGAAACGGATCAGCCTCTACCCTCTCCCGGTTCAGCTCAAGTCCTGATAAAAGTGCTTGCTGCCGGCGTAAACCGACCTGACTTGATGCAGCGCAAAGGCTTGTATCCGCCGCCGCCCGGTGCCTCCAGTGTTCTAGGATTGGAAGTTGCTGGCACTATCGCCGCTGTTGGTAGCGACGTAAAAGGACTTAAAATTGGCGACTCGGTTTGCGCCTTGCTGGCCGGTGGCGGTTACGCAGAGTATTGCCTCGCTAGCGCGTGTTGCTGTCTTCCCATACCAAAAGGTTTGAGCTTTATTCAAACCGCCGCGCTGCCGGAAACTTTTTTCACGGTTTGGAGCAATGTTTTCGACCGGGCAAAACTACAAGCCGGCGAAACCTTGCTGTTGCATGGCGGCACCAGCGGCATCGGCACCACCGCCATTCAACTTAGCAAAGCCTTCGGCAGCCAGGTCATCGTCACCGCCGGCAGCGCGGAAAAATGCCAGCGTTGCCGAACCTTAGGTGCGGATGTGGCGATTGACTATCGGCAACAAGATTTTGTCGAAGCGGTTATGCAGCACACCAACGGCCAAGGCGTGGATGTGATTTTAGACATGATCGGTGGCGACTACTTGCCCCGCAACTTAAAGTGTCTGGCTGTCGACGGCCGGCTACAACAGATTGCCATCCAACACGGTGGCAAAAGTGAAATCAATCTGGCTGCCGTGCTGATGAAACGGCTAACCATTGCCGGCACAACCCTAAGACCCCGCCACGACCATTTCAAGGCTAAAATAGCCGAGCAACTGCTTGAAAAAGTCTGGCCGCTACTGGAATCAGGCCAAGTAGCACCCATCATCGATTCGGTGTTTCCGCTCGCGAAAGCCGGCGAAGCCCACGAACGCATGGAAAGCAGCCAGCATATCGGTAAAATTATTTTGGAGGTATAAGCATGTCCTACACCACCTTGGTTTCCGCAGACATTTTAGCTGCCAACCTAGACAACCCGAATTGGCGACTATTCGACTGCCGTTTTTCTCTGGCTGATGCGACAGCCGGGCATAAAGCATTCCGGCAAGGCCACATTCCCGGTGCCCACTACGCCGACCTCAACCAAGATTTGTCTGCGCCAGTGCAATCCCAAACTGGTCGCCATCCCTTACCGGACTTTAGGGTATTAGGCAAAAAGCTGGGCGACTGGGGCGTCAACAACCGTAGCCAAATCGTGGTGTACGACGATGCCGGCGGCGCGTTTGCCGGCAGAATGTGGTGGCTGCTGCGGACGATGGGCCATACGCACGTCGCGGTGTTAGATGGCGGATTGGGGCTGTGGCGGAAACACAATCTGCCGATCACCACCACGCTAGCAAAAATTAGCCCCAGTCAATTCCGGGTCTATCTGGATAATCAACAATGGCTGGATGCATCGCAAGTGGCGGACGGCTTGGCAACAGGCAAAATCACGCTGCTAGACGCCAGAACCCCGGAGCGCTTCCATGGACGCCAAGAACCGATAGACCCTGTGGCCGGTCATGTGCCCAAGGCACTGAACAAGCCTTTGCCCAGCAACCTGGATAAAGCGGGACAATTTTTAGCCGCCGACCAGCTACGTAGACAATTTATCCAGCTAATCGGCGCTCAACGTACCGAGCACGTAGTGCATATGTGCGGCTCAGGCGTGACAGCTTGCCATAACCTATTAGCCATGGAAATTGCCGGATTGAGCGGCTCTAAATTATATGCCGGCTCCTGGAGCGAATGGATCACCAACCCGAACAGAGCCGTGGCTAAAGCTTAAACCAAGGCCATAAGGGCGTCAAAAAGCTGGTTCTTAACGAATACATTAGCGGGCTAGCAATTTGAATAGACACTGAATACAGTCTGCGAATGCATTCAGTGTTTTAGATGAAGGTTTAGGGCGTGAGCGTTAAGCCTGGAATGGATTTTCCAACACTATGGTTTCGTTACGCTCCGGGCCGGTAGACAAAATCGTTACCTTTACCCCAACCAACTGTTCGATCCGAGCTATATAGGCTTTGGCATTTTCCGGCAATTGCGCAAAATCGGTAACGCCGGCAGTAGCGCCGCTCCAGCCGGGCATTTCCTCAATTACTGCTTCACATGCGGCATATTGATCTGCGCCCAACGGCGCAGTTTCGGTAATTTGACCGTTAATCTTATAAGCGGTGCAGATGCCAATTTTATCCAGGCCATCGAGTACGTCGAGCTTGGTCAAACAAATACCGCTCAAACTATTTAACTGAGCCGATTTGCGCATGGATACGGCGTCGAACCAGCCGCAGCGGCGCTTACGACCAGTGGTAGCGCCAAACTCGTGGCCTTTCACGCCCAAATGCTCGCCATAGTGATTCAGCAATTCGGTCGGGAACGGGCCATTTCCCACGCGGGTTGAATAGGCTTTGGTAATACCCAAAACATAATCCAGCGCCAACGGCCCCACACCGGTTCCGGTGGCAGCACCGCCCGCCGTCGTATTGGACGAGGTGACATAGGGGTAAGTACCGTGATCTATATCCAGCAATGCGCCTTGCGCACCCTCGAACAGCAAATTCTCACCTTGTTTTTGGTAACTATAGATAGCCTCGCCCACATCAGTCAGCATCGGCTTGATGATCTCACCCAAGCGCAAGGTATTAGCCAGCACTGCGTCATAATCGACGGGATCGGTGTGGTAATAATTGACCAGCATGAAATTGTGATAGTCCACCAGCTCTTTTAAGCGGACGGCGAATTCGTCGCTGTTACGCAAATCGCCGGCGCGTAAACCGCGTCTGGCGACCTTGTCTTCATAGGCCGGCCCAATACCGCGGCCTGTAGTGCCGATGGCCTTGCTACCTCTGGCTTTTTCGCGGGCTTGGTCGATCGCAACGTGAATAGGCAAAATCAATGCACAGGCTTCGCTGATTTGCAGACGGCTTTTCACCGGCACACCGGATTGCTCTAAAATTTCGATTTCTTTTAACAAGGCTTCGGGGCACAAAACCACCCCGTTACCGATCAAGCACTGCACGCCTTCATGCAGCACCCCGGAAGGAATCAGATGCAACACGGTTTTTTCGCCGTTGATCACTAGCGTGTGACCGGCATTGTGACCGCCTTGAAAGCGAACTACCGCAGCAGCTTGTTCGGTTAAAAGATCGACCAGCTTACCTTTACCTTCATCGCCCCATTGCGTGCCGATAACAACAACATTCTTTCCCATATTCTCTAACCTTAAACGAGTGATTTAACGACAGCTTATTGATCTAACGACAGTTTATTGATTTAACAACCCAGCGTTGATTGTGTTTCTCTAAAATAGCATTGCAGCCCTGTTGTTCGGCGCCGCCCTGTTGTTCCGGCAGATGTTGAATCACGACCACACCCTGCGCACGTAAATCTCTGACCGCTTCCCGCAAATCCGCGTCTTCTAAGAACGGCGCAAACACGACTTGCGCCGGTTCCGCATCCACTTTAAACATGCTCGCCAATACTTTTAAATCCGCGCTGAAACCGGTAGCGGCTCGCGCTCGGCCAAACACCTCGCCGATATTATCGTAACGTCCGCCTCGGGCAATTTCTTTACCCAGATCGGGGACAAACGCTGCGAATACCACGCCGGTATGATAGTGATAACCGCGTAACTCGGCCAAATCATAACTCACCGTCAAAGCCGGAAAATCACGACTTAATTTAGCGGATACGCCCTGTAAATCGGCCAAAGCGTCGGCAATCTCATCGGCACCGGCAACACCGCTTAATAACGCTTGGGCTTTATCCAGTACCTCCCGACCACCATTCAGCTTCGGTAAGGCATTGAATATGTCCTTGTAGCGCGGGTCAATCTCAAACTCAGCAAGCAAATCGGCCAGTTCGGTTCTGGCCTTACGTTGTAAAACGTCGAACAACTCGGCTTCCTGCTGCGAGTTTAGGCCGGCATGCTCAGCCAAGGCTCGGTAAATCCCGACATGACCCAAATCCAGATGTACATTTTGCAAGCCGCTGATGGCCAACATTTCCAACATCAGAAGAATAACTTCGTAATCACTTTCCAGGCCCGCATGTCCATAGAGTTCCGCACCAATCTGCATGGGGCTACGGCTTTTTTCCAGCGGGTCGCCCAGCGTATGTAGCACCGTGCCGGCATAGCAAAGCCGAGTCGGACCATCGTGCTGAAAGTGATGCGCATCGATTCGAGCCACTTGCGGCGTCATATCGGCCCGCACGCCTAACATTTCTCCACTCAATTGATCTGTGAGTTTAAACGTCTGTAGATCTAGGTCATGCCCGGACCCGATCAGTAAGGAATGCAGAAAGTCTACAAAGGGTGGAATAACCAACTGGTAACCCCAGCAGGCAAACGTATCCAGCAGCTTTCGACGCAAGGTTTCGAGGTGCGCGGCCTGTTCGGGCAAAACTTCGCTAATACCTTCAGGCAAAAGCCAGGTGTCTTTTTTTTGCATTTTGTCTATCTCAAACACAGCAAACGCCCCGCATAGCGGGGCGTTTAACTACATATAATACCAAGGGAGGTTATTTCTGATTCTTGAAATATTTGAAGAAGTCTGAATTCGGTTCCAGCACCATGATGTTGCCGGATTTACCCAAGCTTTCCTTGTAAGCGATCAGACTGCGGTAGAAAGCGAAGAAATCGCTGTCCTCGCTATACGCTTTAGCAAAGATATCGGCGGCTTTCGCATCGCCTTCGCCTCGCATTACTTCGGAATCTCGGTAAGCATTCGCCAAAATGATCTCGCGTTGCTTATCCGCATCAGCACGAATACGCTCTGCAGCTTCCGAACCTTGCGAACGAAACTCCCGCGCTACCCGCGCCCGTTCCGCTTCCATCCGTTGATAAACCGAAGTACTGACTTCAGCAGGCAAATCGATGCGTTTGACTTGCACGTCGACGATGGTGATACCCAGCTTCGCTGCGTAAGGAGACACGTTGGTAATCAACGCGTCACGAATTGCGCTGCGGTCAGTAGAGACCAATTGTTTGATCTCGCGTTTACTGAACTCGCTACGCGCAGAGTCTTTGATGATTTGATCGAGACGAATGTTTGCCTGATTCACGTCCCCGGCGACAGTAGTGTAAAAGGTCTTAACATCCCCTATGCGCCATTTCACGAATGAATCGACGATAACGTTCTTCTTTTCCGCCGTTAAAAAACGTTCCGGCGTGGAGTCCATGGTCAGAATCCGCGCGTCGAATTTTTTGACGTTATTGATAAAAGGCAGCTTGAAATGCATTCCCGGCTGGAAGTCAGCACCCACAATTTCGCCCAATTGAAATTTGATTACTCGCTCGGTTTCGGTAACGGTAAATACCGACATCGAGAACAAGATCACCACTGCGCCAACGGCGACTAAAATCTTATTGCCCATCTTATCGTCCTCTCACATCGCGATCACGGCTTGACGCGCGCACATCGGTTTTGATTTCTTTCACAGGCTGGGAGGGTAAAGAAACCGGTTCGTGACTAATCAATGGTGCCGACGAAGCGTCCTCGACAGCCTTATTAGCCAGTTTCTCCAGCGGCAAATACATAATGTTATTGCCACCTTTTACATCGACCAATACGTTGTTTGAGCGACCCAAAACCAATTCCATCGCTTCGATATACATCCGCTGCTTAGTGACCGCAGGGGCTTTCTTGTATTCAGTGAGCAATTGCGAGAAGCGGCTGACATCACCATTCGCGCGAGCAATAACTTTTTCTTTGTAACCTTCGGACTCCTGCACGATACGTGACGCCGCGCCGCGGGCCTTAGGTACAACATCGTTAGAATAAGCTTCCGCTTCGTTGATCAGGCGCTGCTTGTCTTCCCGCGCCTTGATGGCATCTTCGAAAGAACCTTGTACTTGTTCGGGCGGCTGCGCGTCTTGCAAATTCACGCTGGTGATCAGAATGCCGGTTTTATAGGCATCCATTACCGCTTGAATTTCGGATTTAACCGCCAGCACGATGTCACTACGTCCTTCGGTTAATACAAAATCCATATCGCTGCGACCAATAACACCACGTTGCACACTTTCGGTGACTTGTTTTAACGTTGAGGCCGGATCAAGCACGTTAAAAGCGTAATCCCTGGCGTCTTTAACCTGGTATTGGACAGCCAGACGTACGTCGACAATATTTTCGTCTTTGGTCAGCATCATCGCTTCTTTAGGCACCGAGCCCATGCCCTGGCCGCCACCAGACCGGTAACCTACTTCTATGAAACGCTGTTGCTCGACATTGATCACAGCTACTTGCTCTACTGGCGACGGAATGTGCCAGTTGAGACCAGGCTGAGTAGTGTTGACGTAAGCGCCAAAGCGAGTCACCACGCCACGAGTACCTTCGTCGACGGTGTAAAACCCGCTCAGACCCCATAGGATTGCTGCGCCTGCAGCCAGCAAACCCACACCTTTCATGGAAGGCCCGTTGCCGAGACCACCTTTGGAGCCGCCGCCGAAAATACCGCCAAGCTTGTCCTGTAGAGAACGAATTACCTCGTCCAAATCGGGTGGATCATTCTTATCATTACGACCACTCCAGGGGTCTTTTTTACCACCGCCGGGTTCATTCCAAGACATACCAAACACTCCAATAATTGGATTTGAAAACTCTATAGCTGGTTCTTTTAGCGGACACCTTGCTCGGCACCCCAAGCATTAACGCGCCTACCCCAAAAACCGTCATTCTATCGTAAATTAGCCATTTCCGAGCAAATAACTCGGTCATTGCTCTAGCGCGCAGCCGATTAAAGCTGCTCATGCACATCCATGCCCTTCAACAAGCCCAAGTGCTTTTTGTCGATTTCTATCGTCAGTTCGCAATCGCCACTATCGTTATTTACTTCATTGATTATTTTCACAAAAGTAAATAATTTGGCTTTTATACCCGCTTGGCTGGCTGGCAGATAGCAGGTCCGGATCACCTTGCTGCTCGCGAATAATTCGGACAAGGCTTGCTGCAACAGGTCACAGCCTACCCCATTTTGTGCGGAAATCCAGACACTGACGGGTTTGCCGTCGGCATCGTAGTCAATGTGCGGCGCAACGTCCTCGAGTAAATCAATTTTGTTGAAAACCATCAACTGAGGGATTTTCGCGGCATCAATATCGTTCAAGACTTGGTTGACTTGGTAAATGGTATCTTCGCGATCTTCGGCTGCGGCATCGATCACATGCATTAGGAGATCGGCTTCGCTGGCTTCCTGCAAAGTGGACCGAAAAGCCGCCACCAGCTCATGCGGCAAATGCCGAATAAAGCCAACGGTGTCCGCCAAAATGATCTCCCCGCCGTTACTAAGCGACAATTGCCGTAAGGTTGGATCGAGCGTCGCGAACAATTGATCCGCTGCATAAATACCGGCACCGGTTAAGGTGTTGAACAAGGTGGACTTTCCGGCATTGGTATAACCAACCAAGGAAACTGTAGGAATTTCAGCCTTTTTGCGCTTACTCCGGCCCTGATGACGCTGCTTTTCAACTTTTCCCAAGCGCTGTTGAATCTGCTTGATGCGCACAGCCAATAAGCGTCTATCGGTTTCCAGCTGGGTTTCGCCGGGACCTCGCAAACCGATACCGCCCTTCTGCCGCTCCAAATGCGTCCAACCCCGAATCAAGCGGGTTGATAGATGTTTGAGTTGCGCCAGTTCGACCTGCAATTTTCCTTCGAAGGTCTGCGCACGCTGGGCAAAAATGTCCAGAATCAAACCATTGCGATCAACCACCCTGACTTCCAACGCTTTTTCCAGATTGCGCTCTTGGCTGGGTGTTAGCGGATGATTGACGATAACAATATTGGCTTCGTGCTCTACGATCGCCGCCCTGATTTCTTCAACCTTGCCAGTACCAACAAAGTATTTCGGATCTGGCCTATGGCGGCTACCCGTCACTACGTGAGTAGGCTGGGCACCTGCAGATTTAGTTAGTTCTTTAAGCTCGTCGAGATCTTCTTGGCCAACTTGCAAATTGAGGTGAACGAGGATGGCTCGTTCACCTGCATCGGGACGCTCAAACAAAAAGTGACCTCTTAGCTTTCATCGCTAACGTCGGGATCACGGTGCATTGTGACATTTTTGCCAGGAACGATAGTGGATATGGCATGCTTGTAAACCATTTGATTTACAGTGTTTTTCAGCATCACCACGTATTGGTCGAAAGAATCGACTCGGCCTTGCAGTTTGATACCGTTAACCAAAAAAATAGACACAGGTGTGTGTTCTTTTCTGAGGGCATTCAAAAAGTTGTCCTGCAAGTTTTGTGCTTTCGACATCCTATTTCTCCTTATTATTGTTCGGTGCGCTATTAATACATTACCCGCTACACCCGCCAATTTCAACACGCGGGGCACGGATCATTAAAAACCTTTAACGAGTTTGGGACTGGCCTGCGCTATTTCAAGTTCAATTCGATCTTTATTAGCAAAGCCGTTGCAAAAATAACCACGGCTGCTTAACTTCAGCTTAGCCGATTTTTTTATATTTGAGACGATGCGGGTTATCGGCATCGGTGCCCAAGCGACGGTGCCGATCGGCTTCGTAATCCGCATAGTTGCCTTCAAACCAGACCACCTCACTGTCACCTTCGAATGCCAGCATGTGCGTGGCGATCCGGTCCAAGAACCAGCGATCATGCGAGATCACCACCGCGCAGCCTGGGAAAGCCAATAAAGCTTCTTCCAGCGCCCGCAAGGTTTCCACGTCCAAATCGTTGGTTGGCTCGTCGAGTAACAACACGTTGCCGCCGCTTTTCAAGAGCTTGGCCAAATGCACGCGGTTGCGTTCACCGCCGGATAATTCACCGATACGTTTTTGCTGATCCCCACCCTTAAAGTTAAAGCGGCCGATATATGCCCGCGATGGTGTCTCGTATTTGCCGACGGTGATCATGTCCAAACCATCCGAGATTTCTTCCCAAACCGTTTTGCTGTTGTCCATGTCGTCGCGCAACTGATCGACGTAAGCCATCTGCACGGTTTGACCGAATTTGATATCGCCGGAATCCGGTTTTTCGAAACCAGCCATCATCCGGAATAGAGTAGTTTTACCGGCCCCGTTAGGCCCGATAATACCGACAATCCCGCCCGGCGGCAGTTTGAAACTGAGATTGTTGATCAGCAGTCTGTCGCCAAAACCCTTGCTAATATTCTCGACGTCGATCACCACATCGCCCAGACGCGGACCGGGTGGAATGTAAATTTCCTGGGTCTCGTTACGCTTTTGCGTTTCGACGGACGACAATTCTTCAAAACGCGCCAAACGGGCCTTGCTCTTGGCATGTCGACCTTTCTGGTTGGAACGCACCCACTCCAGCTCGGCTTTCATGGCTTTTTGCCTAGAAGACTCCTGTTTCTCCTCCAGCTCCAGGCGTTTTTCCTTTTGTTCCAACCAGGACGAATAATTGCCTTCCCACGGAATACCCATACCGCGGTCCAGCTCCAGAATCCAACCAGCAACGTTATCCAGGAAGTATCTATCATGGGTTACCGCCACCACGGTGCCGGGATAGTCGTGCAGAAAGCGCTCCAGCCAGGCTACCGATTCCGCATCCAAGTGGTTAGTCGGCTCGTCCAGCAACAGCATATCGGGCTTGGACAGCAATAAACGGCACAGCGCCACCCGGCGTTTTTCACCACCGGACAACTTGGTGACATCAGCATCCCAATCCGGCAGACGCAAGGCATCAGCAGCCACTTCTAAAGTGCGATCCAGATTGTGACCGTCACAAGCGTTTATAATGTCTTCCAGCTTGGCCTGCTCTGCGGCTAGCGCATCGAAATCGGCGTCAGCATCGGCGTAAGCGGCGTAGACCGCGTCCAATCGGGCCAGCACATCTTTGATTTCCGCAACCGCTTCTTCAATATTGCCGCGCACGGTTTTATTAGGATCGAGTTGCGGCTCCTGCGACAGGTAGCCAATCTTGGTACCTTTCAGCGGAATCGCTTCACCTTCAATTTCCTTGTCGATGCCGGCCATGATGCGCAGCAACGTGGATTTACCGGAACCGTTTAAGCCCAATACACCGATTTTCGCGCCGGGAAAAAACGATAGGGAAATATCCTTAAGAATATGCTTTTTGGGCGGTACGATCTTGCCGACCCGGTTCATCGAGAAAATATATTGCGCCATTGTTTTTCTGCTGAAGAAAATAAAATCCTATTATACCGTGCCATATCGGATTTGAATGACCATTTAAACCCTAACAACTTCGAATGAAGACTCTTCTCCCACTCACCAAATCTCTATGGAAGTATAATCAGCAACGTCTTAGCCAGATTATTTCCGCCTGATTCCCACTGAACCTAGCTTTGAAGGAACAACAGCCATGCCAGGACTCAACCATATAGATTTGCTGGGCGACAAACCGACTCGCCATGACGATCTTAATCGACAAGGTATCGTCGAAGAACTGGCCCATAGGATATTGACCTGCCCGACCCCATTAGTGTTGGGCATTCACGGTGATTGGGGAGCTGGCAAAACAAGTTTTCTAATGCAATTACAACATTTGCTCGGTCAGACTGAAGCCAGACTGAAGCCAGACTGAATGTTGATTCGCAGGCACTTAAATTACTTAATCCAGTTACGGTATGGTTCGATGCCTGGCGCTACCAAAGCGAAGCTGTGCCAGTAGTGGCCTTATTGTCTGCCATTCGCGAAGAATTCGGCCGCATAGCCAAAACCACGAACTGGCTCAAGAAAATGGGCGACGTCACCATCAGAAGCTTACTAGCCATGCTCTCCGACATCGGTAAATTCATCCAATTTGAAGTCATGCCCGATGCCGCGAAAGTGCAGGCGTTCGGCGAGCAATGGGAAAAAGATCACCTCGCCAGTAAGCTCACCACAGATACCGCTTTGGAATTTCTGCAAGAAGCCATCAACATTCTTCTGCGCGGCTCCATAAACAAGAACAGCCAATCGCCAACAAGACGAGTCGTGGTTTTTATCGACGATCTCGACCGTTGCGAGCCCGAAGCTGCCTATAAACTACTGGAAGGATTAAAGATTTATCTGCACTTGGAAAACTGCGTGTTCATACTTGGTATGAACCAACGCGCTGTCGAGGACGCCATCGCTTCACGCCTGCCAAAGAGCCTGGAGAATCAAGACCACATAACCCGTATCCGCGCTGCGGCCTATCTCGAAAAAATCTGCCAAAACGTGTGGCGCCTGCCGCTGCCGGAAGATCCTGCTAAGATTCTTCAGGGCTGGATCGGCAGTCAAATTGGCAACCAAAACCAGAACGCGGCTATCGACCTGAATCAATTGAATCAATTGTTTGCGACGGTATTCATCGATAAAAACGGCGCCACCATCAAATGCCTACCGCCGAATCCGCGACGATTAAAAGGCTTGGCGAATTTTTTACTTCGCCACCTGGATTTGCTTCCGGAAACTACTGACCCGAATCTCCAAAAGCGCGACTTTCGCAATCTCTTGTTGGTGGCTTATGTCTTTCAGTTTCACCACGATTTGTTTGTCCGCTGGCAGTACGAACCCAAGCTATACAGCCTGCTATTACGCTGGCTTCGTAGCGAGCTTTCCGACGAAATCAAACCAATATTCCTGAAAGCCTTGCAACTTCCCGAGAGCCTTATCCGAGACGCCAGCACGCCCACACCTTCTTATAATGTCCAACCTAACTATCCAGACCCAGGCGAAGCCAATTTGTTCTGGATTGCACCATTGTTGTTGGACATGGCGGAACAGCATGTTGCCGCAGATTTTATCCCCTATCTAAAATGCCAATCATGAACAGTACATCGTTCGCCTTTCCCGAACCTCGACGCAATTCGGTACTACTGAGTTACTTGAGTGAAGTATTGAAATGGCACGGCTACGTCCGCTTTCTGGGATTACCCCATCTGCAAGAAAATCCGGACGTTGCCATCGATCGGCTCTATGTCCAGCCACAAGTCAGCACCAGCCCGATTAGCGCCGACACTGCCCTGGAAAATTGGCCAAAAACTGAATCAGCACTCTCAGCCTTGGAGCGCGAACGTCGACTAGTGCTACTTGGCGACCCAGGCAGCGGTAAAACGACTTTAATCAACTGGCTGGCCTGGAGCTTTGCCAGCCAAATCGATGATCGTTGGTGCCAGCGCATGGGACCCTTAGTCCCAATACCTTTTGTCTTGCGCGAGCTGCATTTAAGCTCTGTAAACACCTTCGCCGGCTTGCTTCAGGCTTGGTTGCGCCACGGAGTTTCTGCCCCCCTGTCCGGTAATCCTGAAGTGTTGGATGGCCTTTTGGAAACGGGGCAAGCTTTAATACTGCTGGATGGCATTGATGAAATAAGCGACCTGTCATTACGTAAACGCCTCCGCCATGCAGTGTGGGAGGGAATGCAGTTTTACCCTGATTGTGTTTGGTTGATGACTTCTCGCCTTGTAGGCTACGACGACATGCCATTTGATCGCATTACCGAAACACGAGACATCAATACGCTCAACCACTTCACCGATCCATTTGAAAGCAAACTCGTCGTTCGCCCCGACATACTCGCTAGGATGAGAGAAAATGGTAGCTTCCAAGCTCCTTGGTTTCCAAAATTGCTGTATTTGTCTCCGTTCAATGACTCGCAAATCGAAGCTTTTGCGCATAACTGGTATGTCTTGCGCGAAACCAGCACGCTAGAGGCGGAGCGTAAAGCGCGAGAACTCATTTCGCGCATACGCGAAAACCCTTACACCCAACGCCTGGCCCGCACCCCCAACTTGCTGACAATGATGGCGTTGATCTATCGGGTATTAGCTAACTTGCCGCATGGCAAAGCCTTGCTTTACGAGGAAATTGCCAAGGCCTATCTGCAATCGATAGACGAGCATCGCCGCCTGAACACCAGCCTGGATTTTCCATTGGAGCAAAAAAAGCGTTGGCTGGCTCATGTCGGCTTCCAGTTACAACTGCGACGCAATGAAACTAACCAGGATGAAAAATCTGACCAGACAATACTGGCCGAAGAAAGCGAAGTATTGGCCTGGATCAACAAAGCCATGGCAGACAGCAGCTATGCCGCAGACCCAGCCTTTGCAAGTGCCTATCTAAAACTGATCGGCGAGCGTAGTGGCCTGCTGTTACCGCGCGGCGAAGGCCGTTACGCCTTTATTCACTTGTCGTTCCAGGAATATTTTGCGGCCCTGTATTTGTCGGAGCTAATTATTAGTCCGGAATGGGCTGCCGAAGGCCATAGCGAAATCAATCCGGCAATTGATCGAGATTTTTTACGGAATATCGCCAACCAAACACAATGGGCCGAGACATTGGTATTCCTATTTGAAATATGTGCCAGCAAATATCCACGATGGACCAAGGCATTGTTCCGCGATTGTTTTTATTACGGTAACGATCTATTGGGATTTAACGACGAAGACAAACCAGAAAAACAAAGCAAGTTACTTCCTGCTGCCCGTTTGTTGGTCAAATTGCTCCTAGATCCCCACTCAGGGTTATCAGAAGAAATCAGAAAAGACTCGGTTTATCGGTGCGTTGCTTTAGATGCCAACTGCAAGGAAGGGGATATTGTCGGTACTTTGTTATTTGCTGGCGAACCCGACAAGGAAACCGATCTAGCAGGACAAATTACACGGTGGGGCTCAGATTGGCTCAAAGAGCAAGCATCGATCCGTTCGTTGAAAATATCTGGAACCAACGTAAAAACCTTAACGCCTTTAATCGGGAATAAGAATCTGGCAGTCCTATGGCTTGACAATGTTTCTATCAGAGATTTTAGCCCTTTATCCACAACCCCAAAACTGAGGGTAATGCTCATCCGACAGGAAGATCTGGATTCGATTGATTTCTTATGCGCATTACCCAGTCTCCAAATTCTATCAGTCCGTTCAAGGCAACTTGAAGACATAAATCCACTCATCAATCTGAAACAATTAATTCAGCTTGGATTGGGCTGCCCAACAGTTATCGATCTAAGCCCTTTAACCCAATTAACTGAGTTAAGTAGTCTAGACCTAATAGGCTGTAAGTCTGTCAAAAACCTGTTGCAACTTCAAACGCTAACCCAACTCCGTACTTTGGTTTTGCACGGTACCTCTATCGAAGACTTAACCCCACTAAGCAAGTTGCGCGAACTCCGAGAGCTTAGCATTAGAGCAACTCCCGTTTCCGATCTGAATTCATTAACTGGACTTACTGAAATTATCAAGCTTGATATCAGTGAAACTCAAGTGAGCAATCTCACCCCACTTGCCAACTTGCCAAACCTCAAATTTCTGGACGTAAGCGGTACGCCGATTGAAGACTTCTCGCCTTTGGCACATCGCGAAGACTTGGAAATAAAAGGCATGCCGACTTATGACTAGCTGGCTTGAGCGAATTTGACCTCACTCGCAAACCGGCCAACACTTCGCAGCGATAAAGCGATGTTAATGGCACATCCGCTCATTGACATACACAGCCACGCTGACCGCCCGTCAGTCGGCTGGCGGATTTTGAGCCTGGATATCAGCGCAGTTGTCGACGGCCAATATTTGCAATCGGAAATAGTGGAGCCAAATCGCCATGTCAGCATCGGCATCCACCCCTGGTTCATAGCGCGTCAACCGCTTGAACAGTCGTGGCAAGTACTAGAAACCCTCTGCATCGATCCGCAAGTCTTAGCCATCGGCGAATGCGGCCTGGATCGCTGCATAGACACCCCACTGACGACACAAAGCGAAGTCTTTAGCCGGCAAATCGAACTCTCGGAACGTATCGAAAAACCGCTTATCATTCATTGCGTCCGCGCTTTTGACGAACTATTGGCGTTACGCAAAGCCTTTAAACCGACCCAGCCCTGGATTGTCCATGGCTTTACCGGCAAGCCGGCACTCGCGCAACAACTAATCAATCACGGTTGTTACCTGTCATTCGGCAAAGCCCTGCTCAAGCCAGATAGCCCAGCCTGTCAAACCCTACCAACCATCCCGCTCGACCGGCTATTTCTGGAAACCGACGCTGCCGCCGACATTAGCATCGCGCAAATCTACACGGCTGCGGCTAAAATACTCGGCTTCGACATCGGCGTGCTGAGCGCAGAACTTCACCGTAACTTTACCCGCGTGTTTTTACATGACTGATTTAAGCTGGCTGTCCCGCACCGAACTACTGATCGGCAAACCCAAACTCGACAAGCTACAGCAATCTCATGTGTTAGTGGTTGGCATGGGCGGCGTGGGCTCGTTTGCCGCCGAGTTTATCTGCCGGGCCGGCGTTGGCGAAATGACCATCGTCGATGGCGACGTGGTCGATCCCAGCAACCGCAACCGGCAGTTGCCGGCGCTATCGACGACGCACGGCCAGTCCAAGGCTGACATCATGGGTGAGCGCTTATTGGCGATCAATCCGGATTTGAAACTGACCATCAAACGCGAATTCATCACCCCCGATACTGCCGACGAGCTATTGAGCCAGCATTACGACTACGTGGTAGACGCCATCGATAGCTTGACCCCGAAAATCACGTTGATCCGCGCCGCCAAAGCCCGCAACATGAAAATCGTTAGCTCCATGGGCGCCGGCGGCAAGATGGACCCGACCCATTTGAAAGTTGTGGACATCTCCAAAACCTATAACTGCCCGTTTGCCCAATTCATCCGCACCCGTCTGCGCAAACATGGTATCAGCCGTGGTGTGAAAGTAGTGTTTTCACCGGAAGTGGTCATTAAAGATTCGTTGATGTTTACCGATGGCAGCAATTATAAAAAATCCGCTTACGGCACCATTTCCTATTTACCGGCGGCGTTCGGCGGTGTCTGCGCTTCGGTGGTAATCCGCAATTTGATTCACGACCCCGCGCACTCAACCCACGACTAACATCATGACTAAATCACCCTCCCGCCCAGCGGATTCGCTGCTGGTTAATCCAGGCCAAAGCGCGCGTTTGCAGGAGATGCGGCAGCGCGCGGCGTCGGCAAATCAGCCGCCTCCCGCGCCTACTCAGGCCAATTTAAAAGCGAAGGATGAAAATTTAAGCCCGGAACTTGCCTTGGCGAGAGACTTAATCGACCAACGCTTATCTAAAATTCTGGCGGCACTGCCGGTTGGCAAACAGCGGCGCTTGTTCAAAATTCGCTATGGCATGGAACCCGATCAAATCAGAGAATTAGCAATAAAACAGATATTCGCCGTGCTCGAAATCAATCACCCGCAATTCAATAATCTATCGGCTAACATGAAGCGAGTCGCCGATCTGAATTATAATGGTCAGCCTTCAAACTAATCTGGTCGTTTACTTTGCCTCACGCTCAGTCGTCCCGTTCCTCGATTTCCGCTACGATGTACACCCTAGAACCCAATCAAGATTACCGCGACCAAAGCCTGCGCGATAACGCCGAATTATCCAGCACCGAACTGCAAGCCGACGCCGCCAAACATTACGACGACTGCTATAACGATTATCTGGTGGCATGGTGCAACCGCGACAACCTTGCATTGCATTACGGCTATTGGGACGAAGCTAAGCCGTATGACCAACATCAAGCGCTGCTGAACAAAAACCAGGTTCTTTATGATAAAGCCGGCATTCAAGCCAGCGAAAAAGTGTTGGATGCCGGCTGCGGGATCGGCGGCAGCACCATCTGGATGGCTAAAGAGCATGGCAACCAGGTTACCGGCATCACCATCAGCGCCAAGCAGGCCACTTACGCCCGCCAACACGCTAAACGCCACGGCGTGTCAGAATTAGTTGATTTTCAAGTGGCGGATTTTTGTGCCACGCCCTTCCCCGATGCCTCGTTTGATGTGGTCTGGGCCTTGGAAAGCTCGTGCCATGCTTTACACAAAGGCGACTTTTTACGTGAAGCTTGGCGAGTGTTGCGCCCAGGCGGCAGAATTGTAGTTTGCGATGGCTTTGTGTTGCAAAGGCAGTTTAACCAACAGCAATGGCAGGCGGTGGTGACCTGCCTGAATGGCTGGGCCGTGCCGAATCTGTGTGCACGCGATGAGTTCACTGGTCTGTTGGAGCTGCAAGGTTTTCAGGCCATCACTTGCCACGACATCACCGCAGAAACCCGGGCATCCGTCGAACACATGTTTAAAGTAGCGAAACGCTTGAAACCGGTACAAACTATCAGCCAATGGCTGGGGTTGCGTTCAAAGGCGCAAACCGCCAATTATTTAGTGGGTTTGGCACAGCATCAGTTATTTACCGAAAAACTGACCGAATATTGCATATTTACCGCGCAAAAGGCTTAAACAAGATGCCGATGGTTCTACCGCGTTTGAAGTTTCTAACCCTGTTTGCACTTTTGGGCTGCGGCGTAATCGGCTGCGCCAGTGCGCCGGCTAATAGTCACCAAGACAGCTTTGCCGACTACGCTGAATCGGTATTTCGCCACCAGAGCACGGTATTGAGTCGGTTGATGATGCTCAGTGAAGCCGAACAGTTGCCGGACAATGATATTTTCCAAGACACAGAACAGGCGATGCACGACGCCTGCCATTACTTGAACGAATACGCGGAACGTGAAGGCGATGGTGAAAGCATGAGCTTGCGCTTTAAAGCCAAGGTACAAGCCAGTATCGAGAGTTGCGATGCAAGTATTCAAAAGATGGAAGCTTTGTTAACAAAGATCGATCAATACCCGCTGCCCAATCCCTAATAGGTATCGTTGCTATACCATTGTTGGTGATAATCGGCAAATTCGTAGCGTTTTAGCAGGCTTGCTTGAGCCTGGTTTAAGCCGTAAATATCGGGTAAGTTGTAACCGTTGAAACGGTTGGCTTTGATCAGTGAGTAGGCCCCCACATCGGCAAACACCAGCTTATCCCCCACCTCCGGGACTTGCTCGAATCTGTATTCCCCAAATACATCGCCGGCCAAACAGGTCGACCCCGCCAAAATCGCCGTAGAGCTACCGCGAATATCTTCTTCAAGCAAGCGCGGCCTGCTCTGATATTCAAACACTTCCGGGTTATGATTGACCGAGGTATCCAAGATCAATACAGGTTTGCCGTCGCTGACGAAGCGATCCATTACGCTAGTCAGCAAATAACCGGCATTGCCGACCAAAGCTTTACCCGGCTCCAGATAGACATCCACGCCAAACTCGGCGCGCAAATCACAGAGCGTTGTGATCATCTGATGCTGATCGGCAATGGCGTGATACAAATAACCGCCCCCCAGGTTCAGCCAGCGCAAATGCTTACTGCGTTTTAAAATTGGCCGCAGCTTTTCCAGCGTTTTTTGCAAGGGCAGAAAATCCTGGCCGGCGAACATCGTGTGAAAATGTAGGCCCTCTAAATCGCCAGGCAAACCGTCGGCAATAGCACCAATATCCACCCCCAGCTTGGAATGCAGCCGGCAGGGGTCGTAGCGCTGATCGCTGGCAATCGACAATTTGGGATTGACTCGCAAGCCCTGCGAATAAGCAGCGGCCAAGCCATGCAAGCGCTGATATTGGGATAATGAATTGAAACTGATGTGGCTGCAAAGCGCGCTAAGCTCAATAAACTCATCGGCACGTAAGCCCGGCGAGGTTAAATGCACACTAACGCTAGCGCCTCCCAAAACTTCTCTGGCCAATCGGGCTTCAAACAAAGAACTGACCGAGATACCGTCAACTTGATCGGCTATCAAGCTCAGCAAATGAGACAAAGGCAGCGCCTTCATCGAATATAAAACCTTACAAGCCGTAGCTTGCCGCAAAGCCTGCAAGGGCTGCAGATTGGCAAGCACTTGTTCCTCGTCCAACACAAAGGCTGGGGAACTTGGAATCTGCTGTTTCAAAGCAGCTAAGTTCACAGGCCAGGGCGCCTCAGGCCCGGATAAATGGTTCGCTCGGTAATCACCAAATCCATAAATACGTCGTGCCCGTCCATCGCGACGTCCGGCAATAATTGCGCTTCATAGCAAATCGCCGCCAATACAGTATCCGAACGGACATTTTGCAGTAGGCGGTCGTAATAACCGGCACCGTAACCCAAGCGCCCACCTTGCTTGTCAAACGCTACGCCTGGCACGATAACTAGATCCAACTCTGCAGCGTTCACTTGTTTGGCCGGCTCTAGCCAGCGCTGGCGAGGCGGTTCCAGAATATTCCACATGCCGGCCTGCAACTCTTCTATGGCTTGCAGATGCCACAAACCCAATTGCTTTTGGCCTTCCGCATCGACCGTGCAATACGGCACCACGATGCGCTTGTCGCTGCCTAGTTCAGCGACAACTGTTGATAAAGTCTGCACTTCGGAACGGCAGTGCAAATACCACATCACGGTCCGGGCGGCTTGGTACCAGGATTACTGGAGTATCTGGCGGCAGATCTCGGCGCTGACCGCGTCCTTGTCGGCTTGCGCATTCCGAGCCGCATAAGCGATTTGGCGCTGCTCAGTTTTATCCATTTGCACGGCAATATTCCAAGGCTTGTTCAAGCAGGTAGGCAGAACCACTGAGCAACTGATGGGCATCTTGCTCTTTGCGTAACCAGGTAAATTGGCGCTTAGCCAATTGGCGGGTAGCGATGACGGCTTTCTCCCGCAGCGTTGCCAGGTCGTATTCGCCGTTGAGATAAGACCACGCTTGCCGGTAACCGACGCAGCGTATCGAAGGCATGCTTTCATCCAAATCGACGCGTTGCCATAACGCCTGGACCTCGTCGAGAAAGCCTTGCGCCAGCATCTGATCGAAACGCTCGGCGATTTTCTCGTGTAAGGTACTACGTTGCTCCGGCGCGATGATCAACTTGATAAACCGGTGCGACTGCTCGCCTTGCTGATCGGCAGCGAAAAAGCTGGATAAGGCTCGACCGCTGATTTCGTGCACTTCCAGTGCTCGTTGAATACGTTGCGGATCATTGACGTGGATCCGTTCGGCGGCTTGCGGATCGACTTGCGCCAAGCGGGCATGCAACACCTCCTTACCCAAGTCTTGCAATTCCTGATCTAATCGCTGGCGTATCTCTGGATCGGCTTCAGGCAATTGCGCCAAACCCTGCGTCAAGGCGCTGAAGTACAACATGGTGCCGCCGACCAGCAATGGCAATTTGCCGCGCGCCGAAATATCCGCCATCAAATCCAACGCTCGATTGCGGAATTGGCCGGTGGAAAACGCTTCGCTGGGGTCAAGAATATCAAGCAAATGATGCGGAACACCACCGCGTTCGGCCAGGGTGGGTTTAGCCGTGCCAATGTCCATGCCTTTGTAGACCAAAGCAGAATCGACACTGATAATCTCGGCGTTCAAGGCTTGCGCCATGGCTACGCCTAGCGCGGTTTTGCCAGATGCGGTCGGGCCCATCAGTAAGACGGCCGACGGTTTTTGCAATTCGCTCATTTATTGGCCGCGCATGAAAAACCGATCCAAATCCTGGTGGCTCAGCGCCACCCAGGTTGGTCGGCCATGGTTGCATTGACCGATGCGCTCGGTTTGCTCCATATCGCGCAACAAGGCGTTCATTTCCTCGAAGCTGAGTTTGCGCTTGGCGCGCACCGAGCTATGACAAGCCATGGTCGCCAAAATCGCGTTAAGACTTTCCTGGGCTTTATGACTGACGCCGTGGGTGGCCAGATCGGCCAGAATATCGCGAACCAACTGATCGACATCGGCTTTTGCCAGCAAGGCTGGAGTAGCTCTAAGCACGACGGTTTCCGGGCCGGAGCGGTTGATTTCAAACCCCAAACCCGTAAAAAATTCATGCTCTTGCTCAGCCAAGTCGGCCTCGGCGGTGGTGACTTGCAACTTGATCGGCAGCAATAAGGGCTGGGAGACGATAGCCCGATTGAGATAATGCTGTTTCAGCCGTTCATACGTCACCCGTTCATGGGCGGCGTGGGCATCCACCAAAATAATGCCGTTGGCGGTTTCCGCCAGGATGTAAATATTGTGGATATGCGCCAGCGCAAAGCCCAAGGGCGGTATCGCCGATTCGACAACAGCGTGGGTTGGGGCCGCGGGATTGGGTTGCGGATAAAGTTTGCCGTACGCTTTGATTTGCTCTGCCACATCAGACAAATTGGCGCGTTCTGGCGAGTAACGATAGGCGCCGAAGGCTTCTGCTACTGATCGCTGTGGCTCGCTATCCATTCGGGACTCCGGCAAGCTCAGTGGCAAGGAGGTTTGTTGATTTAATGGCGTCCGCTGCGGCGCTATGCGCGCTTGGACCACCGGCAAATCGGCAACTGTTTCGAACCGCTGCTCTAAGTTCGCAGCACCGGGACGTTGATCGGCTAAGCTGCGATGCAAGGCCTGAAATAGAAAGTCGTGTACCATCCGCCCTTCCCTAAACCGCACTTCCAACTTGGTCGGATGCGCGTTGACATCAACCAAAGCCGGATCGAGTTCCAGGTACAAGACAAACACCGAGTGGCGGCCGTGGTACAACACGTCCTGATACGCCTGCTTCACAGCATGCGCTACCAGCCTGTCCTTGATCAGCCGGCCATTGACGTAAAAAAACTGCATATCCTGCTGGCTGCGGGAGAAAGTCGGCAAGCCGACCCAGCCATGCAAATATAAACCGGATGCGGCAAAATCGATCTTCACGCTGTTCTCGACAAACGCCGAGCCGCAAATCGCGGCGATGCGTTTTTCCTGGGCTGCCTGCGTCGCGGCGGGTTTGAGATTCAGCACTTCGCGCTGATTGTGATTCAACACAAAACCCACATCAAAACGAGCCAGCGCCAGTTTTTGGATCAGGCTCTCGATATGGGTAAATTCGGTTTTCTCGGCTTTTAAAAACTTGCGGCGGGCCGGCGTGTTGTAAAACAAGTCGCGGACATCGACCGTGGTGCCGGGCGGATGCGGATCGGGTTGCGGATCGAAATTTTGCTCGGTGCCATCGGCACTGACTTGCCAGGCGCATTCGGCGTCAGCGGTACGCGAAATCAAAGTCAAACGCGCCACCGAGCTGATACTGGGCAAGGCCTCACCGCGAAAGCCCATGCTGATCACATGCTCCAGATCGTCCAAGGAGGCAATCTTGCTGGTGGCATGCCGAGATAAAGCCAGTGCCAAATCGTCTTTGACAATGCCGCAGCCGTTATCGCGAATCCTGATTTGCTGCGCCCCGCCCTGCTCGACATCGATCACAATCTGCGTCGCGCCGGCATCGAAACAATTTTCCACCAGCTCTTTGACCACGGACGCCGGCCGCTCGACCACCTCGCCGGCGGCGATTTGATTGACTAATTGGGTGGGTAAGGCATGAATCCGCATGGGCTGCGCTCGGGAAAAAGCGCGTATTTTAGCGGATGAAAATGAAACGGGGCGAAATGATTCGCCCCGCTTTAAGAAAGTTTGACTAGCTGTCTCGCGGAATCTGCAATACTTGGCCGATACGCACGTTGCCGTCGTTCATGGCATTTGCCAGCCGCAAAGCCCGCATGCTGATGCCGTATTGCTGGGCTATGCCGGAAAGCGTTTCGCCGCGATTAATCACATGATGAGTGCCGGCATTGCTCGCCACCACGGTCGGAGGAGCATCCAGCTCTCTAGCCGCCAACACCGGTTTTTGCTCTGCTTTCGCTTTCGCCGCCGGTTCATTGTCATCCGTCGCCAATGCAGCCAATTGCACGGCTTTGGATTTGCCGGAACGATTCAGCTGGGCCATCATCGTATCGGCTGGCGCATATTGTTTAAAGTGGCCGACTATCCCGCTAAACACTGCCGAAGCCATTTTGTTTTGATAGGCCTTAGTGTTCAAACGACGCTCTTCTTCCGGACTAGAAATGAAGGCGGTTTCCACCAGAATCGAGGGAATTTCCGCTGACTTCAACACCACGAACCCGGCTTTTTGTACCGCGTTTCTATGCAAATGGCCAACACTTTTCACGCTTTTTAGCACCTTGTTGCCGACATTTTGACTGGCCTCTTTCGCCGCTTTATTGGATAAGTCCATCAACACTGAGGTCAAGGTATCATCCCTGTCCCTGTCTTCGCCGGCACTGCCATCTACCGCGTTTTCGCTAGCCGCTAACCAACCAGCACCAGCGCTAGAGGCACCCTTGTTGGCCAAGGTGTAAACGGAAGCGCCATGGGCTTGACTGTCACTGAAGGCATCGGCATGGATAGACACGAACAAATCGGCTTTGGCGGCCCGGGCAATGCGGCGACGCTCGTTTAATTTCACAAAATAATCGCCATCGCGAATCATCACCGCCTTCATGCCTGGCTGACTGTTGACCATACCTTGCAGACTCTTGGCTATCGCCAAAACCACGTCTTTTTCCTGAGTACCGTTCGCACCCTGCGCACCCACATCCTTGCCGCCGTGACCGGCATCGATAGCCACGATGATATTGCGCCCCTTGGCCTTGGCGACCGATTTAGCCGCGACGGGTTTGCTCGCAGCCTCGGACTTTTTGGTCGATTTATCGGCTTTTTCAGCAACAGCAGCCACTGATGTAGGGGTGTGACTATCCGCTTTAATCTCGCTAGGTGTTAAGACTTTTTCCGCCGGCTTGGCCGTTAGTTGGGGCTGATCAGACGGCTCTTTCTCCGCCAAATCAATCTGTAAATTCTTACCGATCATGGCCACCTTGAGGTCGGCATCGGCTTTCAATTCAACCACAATGCGCAAATCAGCGTTGTTGCGCATGGCGCTGCGAGCAAAACCAAATAAAGGATGATCCGCAGCAGGCTGGTTTAACTCCTGAGTGATTTTGGCACCGACAAAGTCCACAACCAGACGGCTAGGGCTTTTCAACACAAAGGCATGGTGACGCACTGCACTCGGCAGATTCACAAGCAGTTGATTGGTAGAAGAGTAGCTGATCGCCCCCAGCTCAGTCTGGGCTGCGAACGCCGAAAAAGTGGGTAACAACAAACCCCATATACAGAAAATTCTAAACATCTGCTGCTTACCCCACATTTCAACTAGTGACAACTTTGTTGAGATTATAGCAATAGGTTATTGTTTTTCCAGTTTAGTTTTATCTGATTTTCACGGTTTTTTGTTAACACATTGATTTCAGCCGTTCGTTGTTGCTGAAAATAATTCAACCTTACTTCCACATCGGCCACGGGCAGAAAACCAACGCCCATTTCCGGCCATTCGATACAGCACAACGCGCTCTGATTTAGATAATCGTCCATGCCCATCCATTCCAGTTCTTCCGGATCTTTCAGCCGATACAAATCAAAATGAAACAAGCGCCGGCCATTGACCTCATATTCTTCGACCAAGGTATAAGTTGGACTTTTTACCGCACCTGGGTGACCGGCTGCCCGCAACAAGCCACGAACCAGCGTGGTTTTACCGGCACCTAACTCGCCATATAAAAACAGCAGGCATTTTTCCGGCAACGCTTGCCAGAGGGTCGCACCCAGCGCTTCTGTATCTTCGGGGTTTTCCAACCTAATGTTCATCGATTCAATAGTGTCCTAATTCTTTCCGGCAAATCGCCGGCCAACAAGCCGCGCTCGCCAAACTCCGAAGCCAGACTGTCGGCTGCTTCGCCATGCACGAAAACAGCCAGCCGGCTTGCGTGTCCTAAGCTCAAACCTTGCGCCACCAGTCCGCCGATCAGGCCACACAAGACATCGCCCATGCCACCAGTAGCCATGCCGGGATTGCCGGTAGTGCCGACATAGATGGTTTCGCCGCTAGTTATCAAGGTGCCGGCACCTTTTAACACACAAGTTCCGCCATATTGGCTATGCAGATCCGCCAAAGTCGCGAAGCGATCAGCCGAAATCTGCCGTGCGCTAGAACCCAGTAACCGGGCAGCTTCGCCTGGATGCGGAGTTAATATCCAATTTTCCCGCCGCTTGGGTTGTAAGGACAATAAATTCAAGGCGTCGGCATCAATCACACATGGCTTATCAATAGCTAACGCCGCGCCAAACATCTCTCTCGCCCAATCATCCTTTCCCAAGCCAGGACCAATCACGATGATGCTTGCCTTCTCCAGCAGAGCGTGCAAGGCTTCTCCAGATTCTATGCCGTGGCACATCAATTCCGGCCTGCCGATATTCAGCAAGCCACTATGTGCGGCGCGGGTGGCGATGCTAACCAGACCAGCCCCGGAACGCAAGGCCGCCTCGCCCGCCAAACGGATCGCCCCGGTATAACCCAGATTGCCGCCAATCAACAACACATGCCCGAAATGGCCTTTGTGGGCAATTCGGGCGCGACGCGGCAAGTCGACTCGCTCCAACGCTAACGCAAACGGCGGCATCGCTGCCAGCACAGCTTCGTCGATGTCCAGGCCACTGCAAACGATTTCACCGCAATATTCTGGCGCATCGCCGGTAAACAAACCACACTTCAAGCCGATGAAGGTCACTGTCAAATCCGCCTTAACGGCACAACCGAGTACCGAGCCGGTATAGGCGTGTAAACCGGATGGTACATCCACGGCAACCACCGGACAGCCGGAAGTATTGATTGCGGAAATAGCCGACGCAAAATCTTCCCCGACCTGTCGGCTTAAACCAATTCCGAACAGGGCATCTACAACCACCCCTTGCACTTGGGATTGCCCGGCTTCAAAGCAACTGACGCGGCCACCCGTTTTTACAAAATCTTGATAGGCACTAAGCGCATCGCCTAGCAAAGCATTCGGATCGCTCAAGGTATACACGTATACCCGATAATTTGCCTGCAGGGCCAGCGTCGCAACATCGTAACCATCGCCGCCGTTATTGCCGGCACCGCAAAACACTGTGATTGCTTGTTTTTCCGGCCAACGCCGCCTTATCTGCTCGAACAGCGAGAAGCCAGCCCGGCGCATCAATTCCCGACCCGGAATCCCTAGTTCTTCTATCGCATAACGCTCGGCCTCGCGGATTTGGGCGGTGCAGTAGAGTTTGTTTGGGGGTGTTTGCATGAGGTGACCTTGGGAAAGTCGATAGATTATAGGCGCCGAAACTAGCGGAATTAATAAAACGAGTGCTCCAATGCCTGTCGGCCTCTATCCGTCAATAGCAATTTTAAAGTAAAAGCGGGGAAAGCTCCTTATCAATCATTTAATGATAGGCATAGCTTTCTGATGGTTGAATATTGTTGAATCTAAATGGTAATGAAATAGTGCGTGTGCCGTAATCGATATTAATCGTCCATTGAACTAATGGAACCTCTAACCAGCCGTCCATAAGGCGTTCTGAATTAAATCTAGCTGTAATTGTTAACGTTTTTTGCTGACCTTCCTTTATGCATAGATCTCTTATATGTTCGGCGTTTTTAAAAATCTCTTTCACTTCATTTTCAAAATCTTCTGAACTTTGCTCCAGAAGGTTCCTTAGCTCGATACACTGCAACGATTAGGCCTTTGTCCATATCAGCATATCTCGACTTTCCATGAAATCCAACGTGACAATTAAAAAGGCGATTCTACGTCGGATAGCTACTTGGTTGATTGGCACCCGATTTCCCCGACACTCTATAGAATCAGTTATGTCACAATTGCCCCACCAAATCGCTAAGGAGCAAAACCATGCGTCAGTTTCTGTTAATCATCGTGACACTGATTGCGTTGAGCGGGTGCGCGTCGGAATCCTGCGACAAGGATGTCATAAACATCCTCAACCCCAATCAGACCAGCGCGAAATTGCTAATGGATTACGCTAAAACCGCCGTGTGTAAAACATCCCCGGCAGGCGAAGCGAAACCAACAACAGTAGACGAAGAACGCAAGCTGGTGTTGATTTACGACCTTTATGTCAAAGCCAGAAGTTATGCGATTTTAAATAAGGTGTTTTTCTGGCTGTCGCTGGTTTCGGCGGTGGCGGTATTTCTGTGGCCGTCGCTCGGGGTATTGATGAAAGACCGCCTGGGCGAGCGCGAATGGTATAAATCGGCGATCGTGCAAACCACGGTGACCGGCATCGCGGCGTTGATGTTCGCGTTTTACAGCCAATATAAAGACAAGCAAACCTATGCGGAAAACCTGATGCGTTACGCGGTGTTTTCCGATAAGCCGGTGGCTGAATTGAGTCAGAAAGTGATCGAAGAAATCGGCAAAATCGATATTGGCTTTAGTTTTAGCGGGGTGTTTGATAAGAAGGAAGACAAATAACGGTGGCGGCGGAATGGCCGTTTGTCAAAAATGTTCCGGTTGGCTTTTTATCGCATCACCGTTTTTAATACTGCATTGATGGTCGAATGTATTCGGCCTGTCAGCGATCCAAAAGTCCAAGATCGAATAAATTCGACCCTACAATTTTTTACCACCAATATTTCGCCCGAGGTTCCATCAGCGTGAACATTACGCCCTCCCCAACCGAAGATCTGGTAGCGCTTGTCCAACGTATCAAGCAATGGGGCGAGGAATTGGGTTTTCAGCAAATCGGTATCAGCGACACCAACCTGAGCGCCGCAGAACAACACCTGCACCACTGGTTGGATAACGGCTTTAATGGCGAGCTGCAATATATGGCCACGCACGGATTAAAACGCAGCCGACCGGCTTTATTGCAGGCAGGAACCCGAAGTATTATCTCGGCGCGGATGGACTATTTGCCGGAGCCGCCCATTGTCAGCCAACAAGTGTTGGACGATCCCACCGCGGCGTTTGTCTCCCGCTATGCTTTGGGCCGCGATTATCACAAGCTGCTGCGGAATAGATTGCAAAAACTGGCGGACAAGATCGCCGAGAAGATTGGTCCGTTCGGCTATCGGGCGTTCGTGGATAGCGCGCCGGTTTTGGAAAAAGCCATCGCCGAAAAAGCCGGACTGGGCTGGATAGGTAAACACAGTAATCTGATCAACCGAGGCGCCGGTTCCTGGTTTTTTCTCGGCGAAATCTACACCGATCTGGCCCTACCCAGCGATCAAGCAGCCAGTAATCATTGCGGGCAATGCCGAGCTTGTCTGGATATTTGTCCGACTCAAGCCATCGTCGGTCCGTATCAGGTCGACGCCCGCCGCTGCGTGTCATATTTAACTATCGAACTGCACGGCAGCATCCCGGTAGAGTTGCGACCCTTGTTGGGTAACCGCATCTACGGTTGCGACGATTGCCAATTGGTATGCCCTTGGAATCGCTTCGCCAAGCTCAGCGTGGAAAGCGATTTCAAACCCCGACATCGTTTGGATCAGGCGACTTTGCTTGAGTTGTTTAATTGGAGCGAAGCCGAGTTCCTGCAAAAAACCGAAGGCTCGGCGATCCGCCGCATCGGCCATTTGCGCTGGCTCCGTAATATCGCGGTCGCGCTGGGCAATGGTCAACCAACGCCCGCCGCCAAAGCGGCTTTGACTGGTAAGTCTGTTAACGATTCTGAGATGCTGCGCGAGCATGTGCAGTGGGCTTTGCAGAACTTGGACACACGGAGCAGGTTAGAACAGCCAAGACAGCTATAAAAATTCACGCTCGAAATGTTTGAATGACTTGAACTGGAATCAAGTCAAGGTGTATTCTTAGAACTGGTTAACAGAATCCGCTGCAGGCCAAACATGCTGGTTACCGCCGCTTCCAATCCAACGTCTCTCTACAGGCTAACCGGTCGTAGCGCGGTCGTGTCCGGCGAACAAGCAACTGTCGAACCCATCACCCAAACCGCGAAAAGCCCAAGCACCACGTCAGACCAATACACTCCTGAACAGCTAAAGCAAATTGCGGAGCTTAAAGCTCGCGACCAGGAAGTACGCGCCCATGAACAAGCCCATTTAAGCGCCGCTGGCGGTATCGCCGTCAGTGGTGCACGGTTCACCTTTGTGACAGGCCCGGATGGTCAACGCTATGCCACAGGGGGCGAAGTGAGCATTGATGTCTCTGAGGTTGCCGGGGACCCAGAAGCAACCCTGCGTAAAGCCGATACCATTCGCCGTGCGGCTTTAGCCCCCGCCAATCCATCAGGCGCGGATCTAAGCATCGCTGCCAAGGCTGCGGCAATGGCGAATAAAGCCCGTGGGGAATTGCTAAATTCGCAAAAACAACCCAGCCGTTACGGCGAGCTTATCGATCTCAGGGCGTGATCAACTCGGTGTAAACTCCAGACCAAATCCCACGCCCGGCTCTACCCTTACCACCACAGCACTTTGTATCGGCGCATCGTCGAATTCGGTGGTTTGCACTTCCACGAGGGCACCAATCGGCGGAATTAATTCGTTGGCACAGAGTAAAAACAAGCCTGTTTCTGAAAAGTCTCTCATATCGACAACCACAGCCTCTGATGAAGCCGGCACCACCATTCTGATTTTGGCACGATGCTTTAGGCGCGGGTGCCTGCGCTTGTTATCAATCACGAATTCTCCTGGATCGTTTCGGTTCTAATGCAAGTGATAGTATGAAAGTATGCATATGTCAAACGGCAATCAGCCGGGAATCTCCTACCTGTTAGATGGCCCCCCGTAAAAACAAATACAGCCCCAAAGCTACCATCACCAAGCCGCTGAGTAATTTCAGCCAACGGCCATGTTTTTCCTGCAGGCGGTTTTGACTCAGTGTCATGATGCCTATCCCCAACACCATCACGTCGTCGAACATATAAGCCAGATTGTACAGCAATAAGTAGCCGTAATAGTCCAGCTCGCTTAATTCCCGCAGCGTAAGGATACGCGTGTAAAGAGCCGGAAAGCCGGAGGTACACAGCAACTCGACGATCTGCACCAACAGTGCCAGCACTATGGCACCCATTATTGCGCCCGCCAAATTTTCGGCTTGCAGAATTCGCCGGATCCGATTGTAGATGCCGGGTTTGGCGGACACTGGAATCGACAAGGACACTCCCACGCCAAACGCCCAAAAATCCTTCAGATTGATCGCACCCGCTAGCACCGCAATGGCCGCAATAGCCAATTCCGACCCGCGCGACAAGCCAATTAGCAAGAATAGATTCAACCAGGCCGCCATGAACACGAAATAAGCCAGTCCTTCCACCACCACAAAAGTTCCTGCCACGGCCAACATCCTGGGCCGATTTTGCATCGGTGCCAGCATCGAAATCATCAGAATCAGTACCCACATCGAGCAGGGATTAAAACCGTCTAGCACGCCCATAGCCAACGTGAAGGCAGGCAATCCCACCTCTTCAAGATCAATCCGCCTACCGAACAAATTCACCGCAAACACCTCGGACTCCGGACCAGCTTGCTGGCTAACCGGCGCATCGCAAGATTCGCTGATCTGCACTTCGCAGCTACCCGTTTCAGGGTCTGGATTTTCAGTCTTTCGGAGATCTGCACGCAAAGCGCTGCGAATCAAACGGTCACTGCCGACTTGTTCCGAATAGCCGACGATATACTCGCCCCGCACCAGAAATGTCGGCAATCTGATTGGCCCTGCTTGTCGGGATTCGGCAATCTGCTGTAAACGCTGCAAAGCTGCTGGCGCTTCAGTGATATTGCGAATCACGATCCGCAAATCGGCTTGCTCACGCTGCAACTCAGTCAAAAATTGTTCCGCTTGCTGACAATGAGGACAGCCGTCACGCACAAAGGCTTCGATATCCACTGGGCTTTCGACAGCGCCGCTCGCCCGCATTATCAGCGATAGCGATAGCAACAGCGTCAAACCTAAACGCATCAGTACCGACGGTAGCTGACTAGGGTATTCCGAAAACATTTTAAGTATTGGCACTCGCCTATCCTCCCCAACAGTTCCAGCAATGTGTACGGACACGCTCAATTTATTAGATAATAACAAGTTAATTGCATGCACCGAACCAGCAGGTGCAATTTCCGCCCCATACACAGCCTGCCGCCAAATGCCGGTGGCGAGATCAGAACCGACTTAATGGCCAGACGACCCAGAAGTACTAAATCAACCGTTAGACGCAGAAAATCGAAACCGCAAACATCATGGCTGAAGCGCTCGCTTGTCTCCCTGTTGTTAGTAGCGGCTTTTGTATTAGCCGCTTATGTCAGTTACCTCGATTACACGGTTCGCGAACAGTTCGAAGGCAAGCGCTGGTCCATCCCCGCCCGCGTCTATGCTAGTCCGGTGGAGCTCTATGCCGGTTACGAAATCTCCAGTAAAAACCTGGAAGACTTGTTGTTGGAATTGCACTATCGCCAGGATCCCCAATTGGCCGGTGAAGGCTCTTACTATGGCAAGGGCGGCCAAATCAACATCCGCACTCGCGCCTTCAATTTTGGCAATACGCCTCAGGAAAGCCGCAAGATCAGTGTTAGTTTCACTGGCAGCGGCATCGGCAGTATTAACGACGCCAGCACCGGCGAGAGTTTGGCCATCGTGCGCATGGACCCGGTGCAAATCGGCAGTTTTTACCCAACCCGCAAAGAAGACCGGATTCTGATTAAGCTGGACGAAGCCCCGCAAACCTTGGTGCAAGGCCTACTATCTACCGAAGACAAGGACTTTTACAACCATTTTGGCATATCGCCCAAGGGCATCGTCCGCGCCATGTGGTCGAACGTAAAAGCCGGCGGCATGGTGCAAGGTGGCAGTACCATCACCCAGCAGTTGGTGAAAAACTTTTTCCTGAATCCTAAGCGTACGCTGCGTCGCAAGCTTAAGGAAGCGTTGATGTCGTTTATTCTGGAATATCGGTACAGCAAGGATGAAATTCTGGAAGCCTATCTTAACGAAATTTTCTTGGGTCAAGACGGTGCCAGCGCTGTGCATGGCTTTGGTTTAGCCAGTGAGTTTTATTTTGGTCAATCGTTAAAAACGCTAAACCTGCATCAAGTCGCCACTTTGGTGGCCTTGGTCCGTGGACCCTCCGAGTACGATCCACGCCGCAACCCAGAACACACGCTGGAACGCCGCAACATCGTATTGGATGCGATGCACGTCGAAGGTTTTATTGATGAACAGCAAGTGAGCGAAGCTAAAAAACAGCCGATTGGCGTCGCGACGGTGATTCATCGCTCGGCCAATCGCTATCCGGGATTTATCGATTTGGTCAAACGCCAATTGAAACAGGAATATAAAGAGGACGATTTAACCTCGGAAGGCTTGCGCATTGTTACCACCTTGGATACCCGCATTCAAGACACCTTGGAAAAGTCCATCGCTAGCAAATTGAAACAGTTGGAGAGAAGTCCGAAAAGTAACGATCTGGAAACCGCCGCCATCGTTACCCGTCGCGACAGCGGCGAGATCGTCGCGCTAGCCGGCGGGCGCGACGCCGACGATACCGGTTTCAATCGCGCGCTTGATGCGGTGCGACCAATAGGTTCGCTGATTAAGCCGGTGGTGTATTTGACCGCGCTGGAATATCCGGATCGCTACACCATCGCCACGCCGATCAGCGACACTCGTCTGGAAATCCCCGCCGAAAAAGGCAAAACCTGGTCGCCTGACAATTACGATAATCAGGAACACGGCATCGTGCCGCTGCACAAAGCCCTGGCGCATTCCTACAATATGGCGACGGTGCGGATAGGTATGGACATTGGCTTGGCCAAAGTTGCTAACACCTTAAAAAGTATGGGCGTCAGCCGGCCGGTGGATTTGTTTCCGTCATTCTTGTTGGGCGCGCAGCCTTTGACGCCGCTGGAAGTTACTCAGCTATATCAAACTTTGGCGGGGGACGGCTATGCGACCCCGCTGCGTTCCATAAGGGCGGTAAACGCTGCCGACGGCAAGGCCTTACAAAGCTACCCTTTTACCGTGCGCCAAGCGGTCGATCCGGCGGCCAGCTTTATCACCAATACCATTTTGCAGGAAGTGATGTACGCCGGCACCGGCCACTCGGCCTATAACTATCTACCGCAAAACATGGCATTAGTCGGCAAAACCGGCACCACCAATCAATTGCGCGACAGCTGGTTTGCCGGTTTTAGCGGCGACTTTCTGTCCGTGGTCTGGGTTGGCCGCGACGACAATAAACCCACCGGATTGACCGGTGGAACCGGCGCCTTACAAATCTGGTCCGAGCTGATGCGGCAAGTATCCAAAAAACCGGTCAGTCTGGTGCCGCCCGATAATGTGCAGATGACCTGGATAGATGCAGCTAGCGGTTTACTGAGCAACGAGGGATGTCCCGGAGCCAAACTGATGCCATTTGTGGATGGCTCGGGACCCAGTCAGTTTGCCGAGTGTGGCGCAAGCGCTGAACCAGAATCCGGCGAAAGCTGGCTTAATAACCTGAACCCTTTTTAATTATGTTTTTTAAACCCGTTTTTGCTCTGATTTTCCTGATTGCCACTAGCACTGCAACCTGGGCCGACGATGCGCCGATTACCCGACTGAAAAACTTTTTAGCCGGCAGCAGTTCCTTGACGGCGGATTTTAAACAAATCAGTTTCGATAAAAGTGGTCGTCCCGCGCAAAACAGCTTCGGCAAGTTCTATCTGAGCCGACCCGGCAAATTTCGCTGGAATTATCAAAAACCGTTTGTGCAAGAGATCGTATCCAACGTCGGCAAAGTCTGGTTTTATGACGCCGACCTGGAACAAGTAACAGTAAAGCAGCTCGACGACTCCCTCGGCTCTACCCCCGCTTTATTGTTGACTGGCGACGTGGATATAGAAGAGAAGTTTATCCTGCAGGAACAAGGCAAGGAAGACGATGGCATGAATTGGGTGAAACTATCACCAAAGAACGAAGAAAGCGGTTTTAAATACATTCTGATTGGCCTAAACGGCAACCAGTTGGGCGGCATGGAACTGAGTGACAATTTCGGCCAATTAACCCGAATTTATTTCTCCAACATCCAGCTCAATCCCAAGCTAGACGAAGCCTTGTTCAATTTCAAAGCCCCAAAGGGTGCGGACGTTTTCGAAAACTAAGCTTATTCAAGCCGGCTTACTGATGCCCAGCTTTTCCATTCGCGACCGCAAAGTAGTGGATGGCACGCCCAAAATCTTCGCCGCACCCTGATTGCCGGCAATCCGCCACGAGGTTGCTTCCAACGCCTTTAGAATGTGCGCGCGTTCGGCTTCGTCCAGCGTGACTATCGGGGCTGCGGTGGGCGCACCAGCCCCCATCAGATTCACACAATCGACTGCGGCCAATTGACTGCCCTTGGTCAAAATCACCGCGCGTTCGATGATATGTTGCAGTTCGCGAATATTGCCGGGCCAGAAATAGCTTTGCAAATCGGCCATCATCCGTTCTGGGATCGACTGAATTTTCTTGCCAAATTTTGCCGCATACTTATCGATGAAATGTTTCACCAAAAACGGAACATCTTCCTTGCGTTCGCGCAGGGGCGGTAAATTGATGGGGAAGACATTCAGACGGTAATACAAATCGGCCCGGAATTTACCCTGCTGCGAAAACTGCGCCAGATCCCTGTGAGTGGCGGCAATTACCCGCACATCACAGGTGAGAGTTTGGGTGCCGCCGACCCGTTCGAACTCGCCTTCCTGCAGTACCCGCAACAGTTTGGCCTGCATTTCCAACGGCAGTTCGCCGATTTCATCCAAAAACAAAGTGCCACCGTTCGCCAGTTCAAAACGCCCAAGCTTGCGGGCAATCGCCCCGGTAAACGAACCTTTCTCATGACCGAACAACTCGCTTTCGGCCAGGTTTTCCGGAATTGTCGCGCAATTCAATTTCACCAAGGTCTTGTCTTTGCGGGCACTGAGATTGTGGATCGCCCGGGCAATCAACTCCTTGCCGGTGCCGGTCTCGCCAGTGATCAACACGGTCGCATCAGTGCCAGCTACCTGCCTAACCAGATCCATAGCTTGATGCAATGCCGGCGAATTTCCAATCAATTCCTCGCCGTCCCGACTGGCCAACACTTCTTCTTGAAGATAAAGATTAATACCCCGCAAGGTGTTGCACTCCGCTTCCGCCTGTTGCCGGGCCTTGCGTTCGTTGATGTCGCGCAGGATCAGGATGTAAAGCTTCTGGCCGACCGCTTCTACACGGGAAATAGTGGCTTCGATCGGAAAGCTGCTCTCGTCGGCGCGCAACGCACTCATCCCTTCGGAGACCCAGATGGCTTGCTCCGCCGGCACGCCGTTACGGAAATTCGTCAGGGTTTTGTAAAGCTCGGGCGACAAGAAGCGATCTACCGCCCGCCCAATGTTGTCGGCGGCTTTACAACGAAACATCTGTTCCGCCGCTGTGTTGAACAAGGTAATTCGCCCAGTTTCATCCAGCGTCAAAATAGCATCCATCGCGTTTTCGAAAATCCGCGACAGGCGCTGCTCTTTTTCTTGCAACTCCAACTTCAACTTTTGCAACGTCAAGTGGGTTTGGACGCGGGCAAGCACCTCTTCGTATTGAAACGGCTTGGTGATGTAATCGACTGCCCCGACTTGAAAACCTTTTAGTTTATCGGCGGTATCTGCCAAGGCCGTCATGAATAACACCGGAATATCGCGGGTCGTCGGAATGGTTTTCAAGGTCTGGCAGACAGTAAAGCCGTCCATGCCCGGCATCAGTACATCCAGCAAAATCAGGTCAGGCAGTTGCGCCACGGCTTGCACTAACGCCACTTCCCCGGTTTCCGCGCGCAGCACGTCAAAGCCGGCTTCATCGACCAAGCCCGCCAACTCTTCCAGATTGACCGGATTGTCGTCCAACATCAAAATTAAGGGCTTATCCCGCTGCCGCTCATGAGTCATGCCTTTCTCCTTCTCTCCAACACATAGTCGGCAATATCATTCCTGAAATTCTTGCAAGTAGTCCTGAATGGCCGGCTGCAGCCGGATACTTGCTTGTTGCAGCAACTCATAACTGGCAGCCGCATCCCGAAACGTAGCCTCGTGGCCCATCGTTTCCAGCAGTTGGGCAATCTTGCCGAATGGGAACGCGCCGATGCTGTTCGCGGAGCTTTTCAGCGTATGTGCTGATAGTCTTAATAAATCCGCGTCCTGGCGTTGTATCGCATCCGCGAGGTCATTTAACAAGGGCGCAGACTGCTCTTGAAACAAGGTCATCATTTTGCACAACATCTGCTGCCTGCCGCGCACCCGATTTAAAGCTTGCTGCCAATCCAGCGCAGGCTCGGCTAATGCCGCCGAGGCTATGCTATGGTTATCTGCTTGTTCTGTTCCCGCCATATTCCAGCACTCCACCATTGCCAACAAATCCTGTTCTTGCACTGGTTTGGCGATGTAATCGTCCATACCCACAGCCAAACAGCGTTCCCTATCACCTTTCAAGGCATGTGCGGTCATCGCAATAATACGCATGTGTTTGCCGGTCTCACGTTCACCGGCGCGAATAGCCTCGGTCGCCTGAAAACCATCCATCACAGGCATCTGAACATCCATTAAGATCAGATCGAAAACGCTATCGTTAGCCAATAAATCGAGCACTTCCTGACCATTATTGGCCACCTTGACGATATGACCTCTCTCTTCCAGCAGCACGACCGCCATGTATTGATTAACCGGATTATCTTCCGCCAACAAAATGTTTAACTTACGGGTCGGCTCCGTTAATAACTTTGGCAAGTTGTCAATCGCTTTGGCGGCAGACTTGCCCAGCGCCGACTGGATTGCATTCCATAGTTCGGAATGCTTAACCGGTTTACGCACGTACATGGTAATGCCCAAATCATGGCAGCGTTCGCAGTCATCCGGCCTGTCCGCGGAAGACAACATCATGATCGTTACGGGCTCTAAACTATGATCGTCTCGAATACTTTGCGCCACCATGAAGCCATCCATGATCGGCATCATCGCGTCCAGCAGAATCAAGGCGTAAGATTCACCTGATTCCGCCATGCTGCGCAACGCCGCAATAGCCGCTTCACCGCTGTCTACTGTAGTAGGACGCATGCCCCAATGAATCAATATTTCCGAAAACACCCGCAAATTAATCGCGTTATCGTCGACAATGAGTACAGGGAGCCCCTTAACCTCTATGAATGGGTGAATCGGCATATCGGACTCAGAAGGCGTATGCCGGTCAAATACCGCAGTGAAGAAAAAGGTACTACCTTTGTGCTCTTGGCTTTCCAGGGACAAATGCCCCCCCATCAATTCGACCAAACGCGAGGAAATGGATAAGCCTAATCCGGTGCCGCCAAACTTGCGGGTGGACGAGGCATCAATTTGCGCAAACGCCTCGAAAATCAATTGCTGTTTATCGGGCGAGATGCCAATGCCGGTATCGCTGACGGCAATGCGCAGGCCAACCTTTTCATCGTCTCTCGCCTCCTGCTTGACCTGAACCACAATTTCGCCATGTTGGGTAAACTTGATCGCGTTTCCAACCAAATTGATGATCACTTGATTTAAGCGACCCACATCGCCAACCAAATCATCCGGTGTGTTGGGATCGACGCAGAGCATTAACTCCAGGCCTTTCTCATGGGTGTGTCCGCCTAACAGCTTTAGGGTATCGCCCAAGCTTTCCCGAAGCTTAAAGGGCGCGTGATCAAGCTCGAGCTTGCGAGCCTCGATCTTTGAAAAATCCAGAATATCGTTGACGATGCGCAGCAAGGCATCCGCCGAGCTGTTTGCCATGCCCAAAAACTCGCGCTGCTGCGGCGTGAGTTCCGTGCGCAAAGCTAAGCCGATCATGCCGATGATGCCGTTCATCGGTGTGCGGATTTCATGACTCATATTGGCCAAAAACTCGCTCTTCGCGCCGGCAGCTTGCAAAGCCGCATCACGGGCAGAAAGCAAGGCCTGACGCATTTTTTCTAAATGTTCTGCCAAGGCCGCCACTTCGGTAATCTTGGTACCGGAATTAAATTGCCCGGTATGATTACCGGCGGCGATTTGTTCGGCCTCGTCGCGCAGACGCTCCAGCGGCAAAACCAGTTTGCGGCCAAACAGCCCAACCACCAACAGGGTCAAACACATGTAGATAGCCACAAAGTAGGCGCTGCGCTGATATACCGTGGCAATGTCGCGTTGAATCTGCCGCTCATCGTAACCTAACCTTAACATTGCCAACGAGCCGTCTTCTGGGTTCAGAATCGGCACTGCCAGGAAGTAAATATCGTCGTCATGTTCGCCGAAGAAAAAATCTTCTTGAAACTGCTGCTGAGCGTTGAGTTCGATGTCCGCGCGAATATTGCCGCGCTCGGTAGCGATTTCCGCAAACGCCAAACGGCCATTCAACAGAAATTCGCCTAACAGACTTTGTAATTCGGCAGCCTTGGTATGGTCCAATCGCGGGGTCACCAAATTACTAAACAATAGGGCATCGGACCTGACGTAATTGACAAACTGCGCCTCCAAACTGGGCTTACTCACCCGATAAATACCGAAGAGCAAGACTGGCACCAACAGCAAATGAATACCGACGACAGCCAGAATCATTCGGCCGTTAAAACTGTGAAAAAACCGACTCATTCGAGGGCTCCTTGCCATAACACATTAACCGATTTAAGACCTTGGTGGGCCCTCACTTGATCCTCCCACAAATACGTGATGGTGCCGGGATTCTGCTGCAAAGTCTCAACCAAGTTTTTCAGATCGTTAAAACTTTCAGGTCGCTTACCACCAAGACGGAAAACCACCGATATCGTCTGATTTTCATAGGCGTTAGCCGACATGAAAGCCACTTTCTGCAGAAATACTTCGAAAATTAACGGATCGCTAATATTTAACAAGGGGACCGGACGCTCCCCGTCTTTTTCCAACGGTACGCCCAAGAACAGTTTTCTGGCCTCCTGCACGGTCAAAGGCGGCATCGATGAATTGGCGCCAGTAGCCAGCACCAGGGAATGACGAGTGATAGCGCAAAGGCTCTGCGCCCCAAGCAGCAATAGCAAAGCAATGACAAAGAGGCCACTCACCACTTTCATGGAAACACCGCGCTCCATTGAAACAGCACCTGTCCGAAATGGTCTTCACGCAAATGATCGCGTGAGGCTTCAATCTTTAAGGCATTGTTATGATTGAGTTTGTAGCGCACACCACCGAGAAACCTGTCCTCGACATAATTCCTAAACATCACCAGATAGGGGTCGCCCCGACCGCCAAAGGTGCCTTCCACTCGTCCCACCAAAGTCCAGGCAGGATTGAGTTCCCATTCGACTTGCCCGTAAGCACTGAGAAAATCGTCGTGGGTATTGCTGCCTAGCCGGCTTTCTAAGGTGTTGTTCACATACACAACTTCACTCAGAAGGCGCACTGCTTGGATTTGTTTATTGGCGTAAGCGCTGGCAATAAACTGGTTGACGTTTTTCACGGCCGGTTCGTCGGAGCGAATTTGGTTATACGCGCCAGAGACACCGAATTCGTCGACGCCGAAGCTGATCGGTTGATAGCCAAGCCGAAACGATGCGCCGGGGCGACGGGTACCTCCCGGTTCGACCAGATTAAAGGCTTCCAGACCTTGATTGATTTGCGGGCCCGCACCCGCCGCAACTGAATAATACAGGCCGCCTTCGCCTAGATCGTGGAGGCCTTCCCATAACAATCCGGTCAAATGGTTGGGTATCACGCCACCGGCAGTTTCAAATGCCATAATGCCGGGCCTGCTGATAGTGGTTTGCAAAAACGCGCCGTGATGGAACTGCATGTTCCAGTAACCGATCGGGTTATGAAAGCGGCCAAGCCACAGGGTAGCTTCGTCCCCTACGTGCATACCCAATTGAAATCTTTCCAAGTTATGGGTTTTGGTGCTGACCAGCCATTCGCCGAGAAACCGAAATTGCTGATAATCGGTCGTGTAGAACACGTTTATCTCGGGGATAAAGTCGCTATTACTGAGCTTTTTCTGGGGCTCTTGATCGAAACGCACTATACCGGTCAAAGCCGGAAATAATAATAAATCGCCCGACAGCCCTTTGGCACTGTTGTTGGGTATATGCCCCATGTGCCCCATGTGCCCTATGTGGCCTTCAGCAACAGCCCTGACAGGAACGAAACTGGCGAGTCCGCAAAGGCAACAAATTATTGCGCCGCTTAGCGTTTTGAAGATGGCTGGATAGTGTCGTTGCCGCATGCAGACTCTCTAGCATTTCATCGGTAGGATACGTACACTACCTAGTTAAATCGGAACGTCCCTCCCGATGGATTTACAGCGAAATGTATCACATATTTTTGAATAGTTGACGATATTTCGTCAAAATTTAAGCGATAAAAGCGCCTAATTGGGGTTCCCTGACACCCTGACTGCCTTATCTCAAAGCAAAATGATCTTGGCTGAAGCAAGCCCCATTCAGCAGGCCGACATTAGTTTAAGCGCGCCGTATTAATCACCGGGCTTTCGCTCAGATTCAGATTAATTGAAAGTCATACATAGCTAGACTTTAGACTGGGTTCATTGGAAAAAAGCCCGAAAGACATCCGAGCAGCAATAATCAGCATCGCGTTTGACCGCTTAAACGGTGTTCTCTGGTTAAACGCCGGATACGTATCTCTAAAGTCTGAACCTTTTTTCCAACAACCAGGAAAGAATCTAACACCACAGGTTAATCCACCCCATTGCACTAGCTGTACGACATTTCGTAACCGCTACGATATTTAGTGCTGAAATCAGCAATTAGCTGTGGAATTTTTCACAACTTTTCAGTGCACCTTAGCCATAAAATAACGTCTAAACAACTAGTTACAATATTTTCGACCTAACTGAATCGACGGTGGCATTGGTTTTGCGAAGTATTGAGCGTTTCTCCGAAATGAGGAGGGCTGGATACCAAATAACCCCATAACGGTTATTTTCATTTATTTCAATACGAGGCAATCACCATGAAATCCTTCCAACAGATTACTCGCTGTAAAAGATGCGGTGAATTATTGTCATCTCATGAAAAATCCCACGCGGACAGAGCAGGCCTCTGTGCAATTTGCGATCACATGCGCAGTGAAGCACTGGAAATTTACCGAGCAGTGCAGGAAAAAAATAACGGGGAGAAAATTCGCTTCAGATTGGTTTAAGCATTGGCTTGTTATAAGTCTGGCCGCTTAACAACGGACTGCAGTCGATAACTATCGTTAGGCAACAAACCGGGTCAAACCGGAATGGCTAAACAGAATTGGGACCCGCTGTTATAGCGGACCAGACCGCTTCTACCGGCACTATTTGCTTCCGTATAAGCGCTAGTTTGAAGATTAAGAATCTGGAAAAGCTCGCTCAAAAGAACTTTACAACCTCAACCTTGGGAGACAAATTATGAATACATTAGAAATCGTGAAAATCTGTTTACGCGAACTAAAACGCTGCAGCATAAGTTTTTTGCTTATTGTTGTTGGCGTATTTCTAGCTACCCAAAATGCCCCCGCCGCCACCATGCCGAAGAATAATCAATGCATGGGCAGCATGGAAATGATTAACGCAATTGCCTCGCGCCCCCTCAAATCCAGTTCGCGCGCGATGGTCCAGCCTGTTGGTAATTCGCTCCATCGGTTTCATGCCAAGCAAGTAAGTAGCAAATGCACTGGCTACCCCACTGAGAATAAAGCCAACAAACACTACAAATGAGCACTATCGTCAATCTAAATCACACCGAAACGTTCGCGCTGAAATACCGACTAGCCACCCCCTAACTCAAGCCCTCCAGTAAAAAATCTCGAAACACAAATGAGGGCTTTCCCTGAGACCAGCCCTAGCAAACGACCCAAACAGACCGGTTTTGCTCATACCGTTAATCTTGCGTGTGGAGGCGAGCAATAAACCAAAACCTCTGCCAAGCTCAGAAAGGTCAACTAAACGAGTACAATGCCCGCTTTTGATCCCCCTACCTTTAGTCCGCTTTTGCAGATTTGTTGTGCTTCGCATTTAATATTCGATGATAAACGCTTTAAAACTTCTTAGTAACGCCTATCCAACCAGTCAGTTTAATACTCACAGATTCTCCGTGGCACCTATGTTGGATTGGACCGACCGACATTGTCGGTATTTCCATAGAACCTTATCGCAACATGCTCTGCTTTACACCGAAATGGTCACCACTGGCGCCATTTTGCACGGTAACCGCGACCGGCACTTGCAGTTTAATTCAGCCGAACATCCATTGGCCTTACAACTGGGTGGCAGCAATCCAGCGGATTTAGCGGAATGCGCAAAAATTGCCGCTGATTACGCTTACGATGAGATCAACTTAAATGTCGGCTGCCCTAGCGACCGCGTGCAGAATGGCCGCTTCGGCGCCTGTTTAATGGCCGAACCCGAGTTGGTAGCGGAATGCGTGGCAGCGATGCGGCAAGCGGCGGCGATGCCGGTGACAGTTAAATCTCGGATCGGCATCGATGATAGAGATTCTTACGAAGAACTGCACAATTTCATTGCCGCAGTGGCGGAGGCCGGTTGCGAGACGTTTATCATCCATGCCCGCAAAGCCTGGTTGTCCGGCCTGTCGCCCAAGCAAAATCGCGACGTGCCGCCGCTACGCTACGACGTAGTATTTCAATTGAAGCAAGATTTTCCAGCGCTTAATATCGTCATCAACGGCGGCATCGAATCATTGGATAGCGCGCAAGCTTTATTGGCGCAAGTCGATGGGGTAATGCTGGGACGAGAGGTCTATCACAATCCCTATTTACTGGCGGAAGTAGACCGGTGCCTATTTAAGGACGGGCATCCGCTCAAGTCGCGACAAGAGACGGTGTTAGGCCTGCTGCCTTACATTGAGGACCAATTAGGACAAGGCGTCAGGCTGCATTGCATCACCCGGCATATGCTGGGTCTGTTTCATGGCGTCGACGGTGCGCGGGCCTGGCGCCGCCATCTCAGTGAAAACGCCACCCGCTTTGGAGCCAGCAGTCAGGTGATTTTGGACGCCTTAGAATTTACAGTTTGATACTGTATACTCACGACATTTTTTTACTCGGGGGCGGCAATGGAAGAATATTTCTCCAAAATAATTCAAGCGATAGGCGAAGACGTGAATCGGGAAGGTTTGCGCGACACGCCGAAACGGGCCGCAAAAGCCTTTAAATTCCTGAATAACGGTTACGAAAAAACGCTGGATGAGGTACTGAACGGCGCGATATTTCAAGCGGACACAGAAGATATGGTGATCGTGAAAGACATCGAGCTGTACTCGTTGTGCGAGCACCACCTGTTACCCTTCATCGGTAAATGCCACATCGGTTACCTGCCCAAAGGCAAAGTCTTAGGCTTATCCAAGCTGGCACGGATCGTTGACATGTACGGTCGCCGCCTGCAGATTCAGGAGCAATTAACGCGGCAAATTGCCAAGGCGGTGGAAACAGCCATTGATGCCCGCGGCGTAGCGGTGGTCATCGAAGCTAAGCATTTGTGCATGATGATGCGCGGCGTGGAAAAACAAAACTCGGTGATGACCACCTCGGTGATGCTGGGCATTTTTCGAGAAGAAATCAGTACCCGCTCCGAATTCCTGAATCTGATTAATCGCTGAATACCATGACCGACACAAGCACACATAAAGTTGGGGTGTTACTGGTCAATCTTGGCTCACCCGCCTCCCCGAAAACCGGCGATGTACGCCGCTTTCTGCGCGAATTTCTCGGCGACCCGCGCGTGGTAAATTTACCCAGACCACTGTGGTGGCTGATCCTGAACCTATTCGTGCTGCCGTTTCGGCCCAAAAAGTCGGCACACGCCTACCAATCGATCTGGACCGAACAAGGCTCGCCTTTGGTGGTATTTACCGAGAAATTGACTGCCAAACTACAAAGCTTGGGTGAGACTGACGAAGCGCATTTGCTGATCGATTGCGCAATGCGTTATGGCAAGCCGGCATTGCGGGAAAAGCTGCAAAACTTTAACAAGCAAGGCGTGAACGAAATCGTCATCCTGCCCTTGTATCCGCAATATTCCTCTACCACTACCGCCTCGATTTTTGATGTGGTTGCCGAAGAATTCGTCAGTTGGCGACACATGCCCGGCCTGCGCTTTATCAGCGATTTTCATCAGCACCCCAGCTACATCGAAGCCCTGGCGCAATCGATCCGCCAACATTGGCAGTCTCATGGGCAAGCTGAGTTGCTGCTGTTATCGTTTCATGGGTTGCCGGCTAAATTGACCGAATGGGGCGACCCATATTTCTATCAGTGCCAAACCACTGGTCGCCTGCTCGCCGAGCAATTGGGATTAAACGACCAACAATGGAAATTGGTGTTCCAATCGCGTTTTGGCAAGGCCGAATGGCTGAAACCTTATTGCGTGGAAGTGTTGGAAGAACTACCGCAACAAGGCATCAAACACGTCGACGTGATTTGTCCGGGATTCTCGGTAGACTGCCTGGAAACACTGGAGGAGATCGCTATCGCTAACCAGGAAATTTTCATGGAGGCGGGCGGCGAGACTTATCGCTACATTCCATGTTTAAACGACAGCGATGCTCATGTCGAATTGATGCTTGATTTAATCAAAACCGTGCATTGAATAAAGCGCGGCTACTAAAAACCGGGGGTAATATGCAACAAAACGTCTTACAGAGCTGGAATGACGAATGGCCGGCAGTGCGCACCAACCAACCTTTAGCTACCGGTGAGGGTGTAATCGACCAGGGTGCGTTTAACACCATCGAAGTGGACGAACTGTTCGATTACGTTAATTATGCCACCACCACCGCCGGTAAAACCGTGTTTTATCGATCGCTCAGCCAACCATTGGACGATCGGGATGCGATAGTCGCCAAGCAAGCAGCAGTCAGGGAAATTCAAGACAACCCCGATGTGCGCGCCAACGTGGAAAACATTGTTGCCGACGCTGCCGCCTCTGAAAATCGGTTGTATCTCTTGCTGTTTGGTGAGTTTCTCGGCGGCTTCGGCACCGCGCGCGAGGACAATCAAATCGAAGGTTACGGCTACAAACAATACGTACGTGGGGTGCGGGTGGCCTTGAATCTGGTGGGTGCAATCCACAACTCTGGCAAGCCGCAAAGTACTTACTTGCAAAGCGTGTTCGAGAAAATCGGTAATTTTTCGCACAGCAACGAATATTCACTGATGGTAGGCCCGGTCTACAACAGCGAAAAAGGCCTGCAAAGCAAAGAAGAGCGCAAAAACTCTTTCTCGCCGGCCACTATCTTTCGGCCTACCTTATTCAAACCGATGTTGATCGCTTTGTTAATCGCCGCCATTTGGGGCTTGATGCAAATTTTTCCGACCAACATGTTCCAGGTCACCCGCGACGGCTTGTCGGTGGCTTCGGTGTTTTTTCTGCCTTTGGCCTTGGCTTATATTCCGGTAATCGGCGGTTATGATCGAGACAACTGCATCATTCCCTTACGCAACATCTATAGAAATTCGCAGGCGCTCGGCGACATGCTGGACGGCTTGGGACAACTCGACGAATTACTGGCTTTTATCAAATATGCCGAAGATTACGGCAGCGAGATGGTGCTGCCGGAAATGAATGCCAGCGAACGTCACAATATCAAATTAGTAGCGGCAAAAAACCCGGTACTTGGCCAGAAAAACCCCGCCTATGTCGGTAATGATTTCAGCATGGACGAAGAGCGCTTGGTCTGCGTGACAGGTCCGAACAGCGGCGGCAAAACCGCTTTTTGCAAAACCGTCACCCAAATCCAATTGCTGGCTCAGATCGGCTGTTTCGTGCCTGCCCAAGCTGCCAATCTGAGTGTCGCCGACCGCATTTTTTATCAGTGCCCGGAGATCAGTCACCTGGACGACGGCGAGGGCCGTTTCGGCACAGAACTGAAGCGGACCCGCGATATTTTCTTGACCAGTACCGCAAAAAGCTTAGTGGTGCTTGACGAAATGGCGGAAGGCACTACCTTTGAAGAGAAAATGCAGTCGTCTATCGACGTACTCGACGGTTTTTACCGCAAAGGCAACAGCACCATTTTAATTACCCATAACCATCAATTGGTCGACGAGTTTGTGAAAAGAAAAATCGCGGTACCTAAACAAGTGGAGTTTGCCGATGAATTGCCGACTTTTAAACTGATAGCCGGCATTTCCAGAGTCAGTCACGCCGACCGGGTCGCGAAGAAAATCGGCTTTTCTAAACAAGACATCGATAGTTATTTAGCACAATCATGAACATCGGCACACCCGACAGCGCCAGCGCCACCAGAGCTTTATTGCTGGGCAGCGGCGAATTGGGAAAAGAAATCACCATCTCCTTGCAGCGCTATGGCGTGGAAGTGATTGCGGTTGATCGCTATGCAGGCGCACCTGCCATGCAAGTGGCGCACCGCAGCCACGTGATCGACATGACTGACGCAACCGCAGTAAAAACGCTTGTGGCTAGTGAGCAGCCGCATTACATCATCCCGGAAATCGAGGCGATTGCCACCGAGGCGCTGGTGGAAATAGAAGCGCAAGCTCAAACCACTATCGTACCCAACGCCAGAGCGATTCAATTGACGATGAACCGCGAGGGCATCCGCGAATTGGCGGCGGCAAAACTGGGGATACCGACCTCAAAATACGCGTTTGCCGAATCCTTTGAACAGCTAAAAGCCGCTGTGGATGATGGCATTGGTTACCCCTGCTTCATCAAGCCGACCATGTCTTCCTCCGGCAAAGGCCAATCGATGGTGAAAAGCGCGGATCAATTACAGGCCGCCTGGGATTACGCGAAGGCAGGCGGTCGCGCCGACACCGGTAAGGTGATCGTGGAAGCCAAGATCGATTTTGATTTTGAAATTACCCTGCTCACAGTCCGGGCGCTGGATGGCGATGGCCAAGTGCAAACCTATTTCTGCGAACCGATCGGGCACCGCCAAGAAGACGGCGATTATCGGGAAAGTTGGCAGCCGCAGGCGATGAGCGCCGGGGCAATTGCCTTATCCCAACAAATCGCCGACAAAGTCACCACCGCTTTAGGCGGCTTGGGTTTATTCGGAGTGGAATTATTCATCGCCGGCGATCAAGTCTGGTTTAGCGAAGTCAGCCCCCGCCCACACGACACCGGCATGGTGACGATGGCCAGTCAGCGGCAAAGCGAATTTGATTTGCACGCGAGAGCCATTCTCGGCCTGCCGGTCAATACCGCATTGGACAAAACCGCCGCCAGCGCGGTCATTTTGGGCGGAATAGACGCCAAAGCCGTGACCTACGCGGGACTGAATCAGGCATTGGCTGTCGCGGACACCGACATTCGCCTGTTCGGTAAACCGGAGGCTTTCGTATCAAGGCGGATGGGTGTAGCGCTTGCTACAGCCGACAACGTCGGCGTAGCTCGCGCCAAAGCGGTCCAGGCAGCTAGCCTGATTAGCGTCACTGAATGAGTTGATCGGTTAAAGGTGACGCGATGAAAGTCCTGTTGATCGCTACACTATCATTGACACTTGCGACGGATGCGACCGCGGACATTTTCAAATATACCGATCCGAGTGGTCGAGTGTATTACACGGACGAGCCGAAAAAAGGCATCGATTACCGTTTGATCATCCGCACCCGTCCGCGCACTTACAGCCGCGACCTCAAGCTCATGTCCGGCAATAAACATAAATTTAACGATTTGGTTGCCAAAGCTGCGGCCAAGCATCAAATAGACCCTAAACTGCTGCACGCCGTGATTCAAGCCGAATCAGCCTATAACCCCAATGCGGTTTCGTCAGCGGGTGCGGTGGGTTTGATGCAGTTAATGCCGGATACCGCGCGCCGCTACGGAGTCACCGACCGGCGCGATGCCGAGCAAAACGTGGATGGCGGCACCCGTTATTTGAAAGATTTACTGGCAATGTTTAATTCGAATCTGACCTTGGCAGTGGCCGGATACAACGCCGGCGAAGGCGCGGTGATGAAATACAACAACAGCGTCCCGCCCTATCCCGAAACCCGCAATTATGTGCAGCACGTGATGTCGCTGTATCGGAAAAGTTAATTGAAAGCAACTGCTATCAAGCAATTGATCGCGGGCTCAACCGAACTGTTTTCCCTGCCCGATATATATTTTCAACTCAGCGAGATGATCCGCGATTCGCGATTTTCGTTGGCAGACATCGGCAAGGTTATCAGTAAGGATCCAGCGCTAAGTGCCCGCCTATTGAGAGTGGTGAATAGCCCTTTCTACGGATTTCAAGCTAAAATCGATACTATTTCGCGCGCTGTTACTGTGATCGGCATTGACGACTTAAGTAATCTGGTACTGGCTACCACGGTTGTTGATCGCTTCGGAAAAATTCCATATGAACTGATCGACATGACCTCGTTTTGGATCCGCAGTATACAGTGTGCGGTAATCGCCCGCCTGCTGGCAAAATCCAGCGCTGTGCTTCACACCGAAAGACTATTTATGGCCGGCCTACTGCACGACATAGGCTCGCTATTACTGAGCCAAAAAATGCCGGAGCAATATCTAGAAGTATTGCTTGCCGCCAATCATAACCGCACATTGTTAGCCGATTTAGAACAAAAACTGATTGGTTTCACCCACGCAGAGGTTGGAGGGGAGTTATTGAAAACGTGGGGGCTGCCGGAATCCTTATACGAAACCATAGGCTGTTATCTAACCCCTGCCGATGCCCAAATACATAGATTGGACGCTCACTTAGTGCATATGGCGGCGCGTCTGGTCGATAGCGACCAGCAAGCCAATGGTTTAGATATAGCAGTAGCGGAGTTCTCCAATCAATCGTTAACCTTGGTGCGTCTGACTAGAGAACAAATCGTCTCGACGATGAGTCAGGTGGAAGAGGAGTTTTTGCAGATGTTTGAATTACTTGGCCCAAACAAGAAGTTTCATTAAACGTTCGACAATTTCTAAACTCCAGGCTAGCAAGTTTCATAGCGCAATTTTATCCCTTACTAAAGGATCTTAACTCCGAATTTCTCTAACAAGCTCACCAGCTTTATCAAGGGCAGACCGACCAGAGCATTGGGATCATCTCCGACTATTTTACTGAAGAGCGCGATACCCAAACCCTCTGACTTAAAGCTACCTGCACAATCGAACGGCTGATCCAGATCAACATAATTGCAAATCTGAGATGACGCCAGCGTTTTGAAATGCACGCTACAAACATCCCTGTCGCTCAAACACCGACCCGTTTTGCTGTCCAATACGCAGATGCCCGTATAAAATTGCACCGTCCGACCGGATTGCTTGACTAGTTGTTGAATTGCTACTTCGCGCCCACCGGGCTTTCCTAATATTTCTTGGTCGAGTACTGCTGCCTGATCGGAACCGATGATTAAATGCTCAGGATATAATTTACCGAGCGCCGCGGCTTTCTCGATCGATAATCTGCTTACCATGACTTCCGGCAATTCGCCCGGTTTTCGACTTTCATCAACGTCGCTACCGCAACTAATAAAATCAAGACCTAGCTTTTCCAGGATCTGGCGGCGGTATTTTGAACTCGATGCAAGGACAATGGGGGTCATGGTCTGGGGATTGGTTTGAGTAGGTGTACGTTTGACGCAACAGAGAGTTATCTGTATGATTGTACAGTTATGTCAGACAAGTTTCCCGACCTTATCGATCCTTTACTGTTCGCCGAAAGACGCGGCGCGCTATCCGGGGATATTAAAATCGCTCAGTTCGAGCGCTTGGCTGACAGCGTGATTGATGATGGCGCTGCTGTTAACGTCAGCATCGAGTTCGGAAAGGAGGGCAAACGGATTGTGATTGCCGGCCATATCGCGGGGGTTGCGGGACTGGAATGTCAGTCTTGCTTGCAAGCAATGGCCTGGCCGCTGGATATCGACTTTAAATTGGCTGTTGTCTCTTCGCTACAGGAAGCGAAGCAATTAGACGATTGCGAGCCGTTATTGCTAGACGGGGACACCCTGTCGTTAATCGCGGTGCTTGAAGACGAAATCCTACTGGCATTGCCCGACTACCCAAGGCATGAACACAATTGTCTCGCGCACAATCGTTCGGAAGACGCCGGTTACAGCGCAACAGATAGTCAGACTAAGGCTAATAACCCTTTTTCTGTTTTAGCAAAACTTAAAAAAACTGGAGATTGAAATGGCAGTACAAAAGAGCAAAGTATCGCGTTCCAGACGCGGTCAACGTCGTTCACACGATGCATTAGTCGGTAAAACCCTAGCTCAGGATCCATTGACCGGCGAAACCCATCTGCGTCACCACATGACGCCGGACGGTTTCTTCAAAGGCCGTCAAATCATTGCCGGCAACGACGAAGATTAATCGCTTTAAACTGCCATAGGTCGACTAGCCGCCTACAATCGGCGAGTCGAGCAGCCCCTCATTCCAAGACAGGCTGCAAGAATCGCGCTTTCCAGCGCAATCGCCAGCAAAACAGGCAGTGATATTTGATTTATCGATAATCTCTGGGTAAGCCAACGCGTTGCTGGACAACTCTTGGCTCCTTTCAACTACTGGAGTTAGTCCTAAGCGTGAGCTCAACTCTCTCAATTGATGCCATGGGCGGGGATTTCGGTCCTCAAGTTACTGTTCCCGCCTCACTGGCCTGTTTAAGAAAAAATTCGGACTTAAGTTTGATCATGGTTGGCGATGAAGCTGTTCTTAGTAAGCTGCTATCCCAAGCCATGATCGAGTTTGAAGGCCGAATCAGTATTCAACACGCCTCGCAAGTCGTCGAAATGGACGAAGCACCACAGAAAGCCTTGAAGAATAAAAAAGATTCTTCGATGCGCGTAGCGATAAATCTGGTTCAGGAAGGCAAGGCAGATGCCTGCGTCAGTGCCGGCAACACCGGTGCATTGATGGCCACCGCACGGTTCGTGCTTAAGATGATTCCCGGCATTGAGCGCCCGGCAATCATTTCCACTTTGCCGTCGGTGTTCGGCCACACCCATATGCTGGATTTAGGTGCCAACGTCGATTCCAGCGCGGAACATCTTTATCAATTCGCCGTCATGGGCGAAGAAGTGGTCAAGGCAGTCGAAAACATCGAGCGCCCGCGAATCGGCTTGCTGAATATTGGCGAAGAAGACATGAAAGGTAACGAGCAGGTCAAAGCCGCCGCCAAATTACTGGAGAATTCCGGGCTGAATTATATCGGCTACGTGGAAGGCAACTCCATCAACGCCGGTAGCGTCAAAGTTGATTTGATCGTCGCCGACGGTTTCGTTGGTAACGTGGCTCTTAAATCGATCGAAGGCGCGGCAAAAATGATAGGCGGCAAATTAAAAGACAGTTTTTCGCAAAACTGGTTGACCAAATTAGCCGGCCTGATCGCTTACCCGGTTCTAAAGCGTTTCAAAGACAGCATAGACCCGCGCCTTTACAACGGCGCCAGCTTCATCGGCCTGCGCGGTCTGGTTATCAAAAGCCACGGCGGTGCCGACGTACTGGCTTTCGAAACCGCCATCCATTTGGCCGAAGTCGAAGTTGCGCAGGGCCTTATTCGTAAAATCAGCGAAAAACTAGAACTCGCGCTGACCCAGAAGGTTGATGAATGACACGTTGGACTCATGTTATCGGTACGGGTGGCTATCTGCCCGAAACCATACGCACCAATGAGGATATTTCCGCCACGGTGGACACATCCGACAGCTGGATCTACGAAAGAACCGGCATCAAAAGCCGGCGGATAGCCGGTCCTGAAGAAACCGCATCCAGTATGGCGGAAATAGCTGCCAGACAAGCCATTGACATGGCGGGGATAGCCGCCGAAGACATCGATATGATCATCGTTGCCACCGGCACGCCGGATCGAGTCTATCCCAGTACCGCCTGCCTGTTGCAGGAACGCTTGGGAATTAAACAATGCGTCGGGTTCGACATTCAGGCCGCCTGTTCGGGTTCCGTTTACGGACTGAGCATTGCCGACCAATACCTGAAAACCGGTTTTGCTAAAAATGTATTGGTGGTAGGTACTGAAATTTGCTCGCGTATCGTCGATTGGACAGACCGCGGCACTTGCATTCTATTTGGCGATGGTGCCGGCGCTATTCTACTGACCTCCGGTGATAAACCAGGCATCTTGTCTACCCATATTCACTCCGACGGCGGCTACGAGGATTTATTGTATTGTCCCAATCCGCAGGTCGCGACAATCGCCAAACAAAACGAAGCCGCTTACATCAGCATGCGGGGCAACGAAGTATTCAAGGTAGCCGTCAACACTTTGGGTCGAATAGTCGACGAAACACTTGAAGCCAACGGTATGCAACAAAGTGATATCGATTGGCTGGTGCCGCATCAAGCCAATACCCGGATTATTGCCGCTACTGCCAAAAAACTCGGCATGTCCATGGACCAAGTGATTCTGACGCTGGAAACCCAAGGCAACACCTCCTCGGCCTCCGTGTTATTGGCGTTTAACGAAGGCGTGCGCGACGGTCGGATCCAACGCGGACAAACCGTATTAATGGAAGCCTTCGGCGCCGGCTTTACCTGGGGTTCCGCATTAATTAGGTATTGAATATGACTACCACAGAACAAAGTTATAATCTGGCATTCGTATTTCCCGGACAAGGCTCGCAAGCTGTCGGCATGTTGGGTACGTTAGCTGCCGCTAATCCGCTGGTCAAACAGACATTCGAGCAAGCCTCCGACGTACTGAGTTTCGACCTTTGGAATATGGTCGCAAACGGCCCGGACACCGATTTGAACCAGACCCATAACACCCAACCAGCGATGCTAGCTGCCGGCGTTGCGGTATGGCGGGCCTGGTGTGAAACAACCGAAATCAAACCCGCGTGGATGGCCGGCCACAGTTTGGGCGAATACACCGCCCTAGTCTGCTCCGGCGCGCTAGGCTACGAAGATGCCATTCGCCTGGTAGCCGAGCGTGGCCGACTGATGCAGGAATCCGTGCCGGCTGGACATGGCGCGATGGCGGCTATCCTGGGTCTAGAAGACCATCAGATTGTTAACACTTGCGCTGAAGTAGCCAATGGAGAAGTCGTTGCGGCTGCCAATTTCAACGCCCCCGGTCAAGTGGTAATCGCTGGCGAAACCGCTGCAGTCGAACGGGCAATGGAAGCCTTAAAAGCACTGGGTGCCAAACGGGCATTGAAATTACCGGTCAGTGTTCCTTCCCACTGTGCGTTGATGGAAGCCGCTTCCGACAAACTAAACGCACTATTGCAAGGCGTTAACGTCGAGATGCCGAATAGCACGCTGATCCACAACGCCGACGTCAAATCGCATGGGTCACCCGAAGTCATTCGCTACGCATTGAAGGAACAATTGTTTAAACCGGTACGTTGGGTAGAAAGTGTCAAATTCATGTACGAACAAGGCGTCAACACCTTTGTGGAATGCGGGCCCGGTAAAGTATTAGTTGGTTTAAACAAACGCATAGCGCCGGATGCCGCGCATTACACACTATACGACCCCGAAACCATCAACAACGTTGTGGAGCAACTCCGTGGATAAAAAACTCGCCATTGTTACCGGCGCCAGCCGCGGCATCGGTCGGGCCATTGCCGAAAAATTAGTCGCCGACGGCTTTTTTGTCGTCGGTACCGCCACCACCGACAGTGGCGCAGACGCTATTTCCGCTTACCTGGGCGAAAACGGCAAAGGCTATAAATTGAACGTCGCCGACGCCGCTGACATCGAAAGCTTTATCAAAACCACCGGCGATGCTTACGGCACCCCAGCCGTGCTGGTGAACAACGCCGGCATCACCCGCGACAACTTGTTGATGCGGATGAAAGACGAGGAATGGGACGATATCATCGACACCAATCTGACCTCGATTTTTAGAATGAGCAAAGCCGTACTGCGCGCCATGATGAAAGTCCGCTACGGTCGTATCATCAATATTTCTTCGGTGGTTGGCTCCACCGGCAACGCCGGCCAAGCCAACTACGCGGCGGCCAAGGCAGGGATGATCGGCTTTGCCAAATCGATGGCTAAAGAAGTCGGCTCGCGCGGCATCACCGTCAACACCGTCTCCCCTGGCTTTATCGATACAGATATGACCAAAGAGTTGTCGGAAGACATTAAAAACGCTCTGCTGGGCTCGATAGCGCTGGGCCGCTTGGGCCAGCCGGAAGAAATCGCCCATGCGGTATCGTTCTTGGCATCAGAACAAGCGTCCTATATCACCGGCGAAACACTGCATGTGAATGGCGGAATGTACATGCCTTAAAGACGGCAAGCGCTATCCAGGCCAAACAAAAAAGGCCGGCAGCCAATAAGGTTGCCGGCCTTTTTTTTTGCTCCAGACTAACCGCGCTGCAACACCATGGCCACCGCCGCCGCTCGGGTGGAAACGCCGAGCTTCTCGAAAATATGTTCCAGATGTTTATTCACTGTACGGGGACTGGTGGTGAGGATAATACCGATCTCTTTGTTGGTTTTGCCGCGGGCAATCCACATCAAAATTTCGGCCTCGCGAAAGGTTAACTTTAATTTTTCCCGCAAGCTTTCCGGGGTCCATTGTGCGTCTTCGCGCTGCAACAGCAGCAAATATTCGTCCGGATTCTGGCAGGCGCTGACTCTTAAGGTAAAACCCGGGGCTAGGCGATGAGCTTCCAGTTCGGCTTCCGAATCGTTTCGGCCACTTTGCCGCAACCAACGCTGAAACCAGCCATGCAATGACTCCGGCAGCAGGTCATCCGTCGACTGAGGCATGCCTTGCAATTCTGCAAAATCACCCAACCATTCGCTGGCAGCTGGCGTTAGCCAGACGATACGCCCAGAGGCGTCGGTCGCTAAGGCGGCAAAATCGTGATGATCGAGAAGACTTTCGGCGCGACGCAAATTTCGGGTTTGCGTCAAATGCACCTCAATGCGGGCCAGCACTTCCGCGGGCCGAATCGGTTTCACAATATAATCCAGCGCACCCTCGCCGAAACCGCGTAGCAAATTCTCCAACTCACTCAAGCCTGTCATAAACAATACGGGAATCGGCGCAGTAGTCGGATCGGCTTTCAGGCGACTACATGTCTCGAAGCCGTCTATCCCCGGCATCATCACATCCAGCAGAATAATGTCGGGCTTGACGTACTGAATCTGTTCGATGGCCGAACAGCCATCAGTAGCCACTAATACCCGGTAATTCGCTTCGGACAAGGTATCGGATAACAAGGCCAGATTGCCGGGTGTGTCGTCGACTATCAAGACAGTGCCATTACTCGCGAATATTTCCATCATCAGGACACCTCCTGCTTGTGCATATTCAATAGTTTTCTGATTTCGCCTACCCGAAACTGACTGGCCAACACCATGAGCTTGGCAAAAAAGGCGCTATAGCCTGGCTCAGTTTTGGCAAGTTGTTCCAATACCTTTTTCAAACCCAACAAATCTCCGATCCGCACACACTCCACGCAAGCCGTTAACAACTCAGCGGGCGGCATTATCAGCGGCTCAGGCGCTTTTTCAGGAAGCGCTTGCACGACATCGTTTTGATACAACCACGTCAACGACAAATATAACTTCAGTTTTTTCATCAATTGCGGCACTTGAATCGGCTTGGACAAAAAGTCATTACAACCGGCATTCAAAGCCGCCAATCGGTCACTCGGATAGGCATTGGCACTTAATACCAGAATCGGCATGCCCCATTCCTGATCACGCAATGTCATCGCGGTTTCAATTCCACTAATCCCGGTCATCGAAATATCCAACAAAATCAAATCGGGCTGACTTTCGGCCACTTTAAGCAGACACTCCTCCCCAGAACATGCCTCACTCAAGTAAAAGCCCAGCGGCTCCAACATAGACAATAACAATTCGCGATGTTCCCGCTGATCGTCTACCACCAATATCTTTCGGCGCGGCCCTTGGTAACCGATGATAGTCGCCTTGGCATCTGGCTCGGTATCGGCACCCAGACTGGGGAGCAACAAGCGCACGGTAAAGGTACTACCTTGTCCGACCTGACTTTTCACCGTTAATTCCCCGCCCATGACTTCGGTGAGAATCTTGCTGATGGTCAGCCCCAAGCCGCTGCCAGCCACGGCATTACCGGTGGGATTATGCAAACGGGTGAATGGTTGGAAAATGTCTTGCAATTGTTCTTCGTCAATACCGCTTCCGGTGTCGCTGACCTGAAAATTCGCGACTCCGCCGCTGTAGCCGATTCGAAACACGATCTCACCGGTCGAGGTAAACTTCACGGCATTGCTGAGCAAGTTGATCAGGATTTGTCCTACTCGCTTTTCGTCACCGCGGATGCGCTGCGGCAGCGTATGAGAAATCTGGCAAACGAAATTAAGTCCCTTGTCTTCTGCCTGCAGTTTATAGGTATGTACCAGATGTTCGATAAAATCCGGAAAATGAATCGGCTGATACTTCAGCTCGAATTTGCGGGCTTCGATCCTGGCAATATCCAATATATCCTCAATCAACGCACACAAGTGCTCACCACTGCGCTTCAAAGTTTCCACCGCTTGCTGCCGGTGCGCGGGAATACTCGGGTCCTGATGCAGGATATGCGCATAACCGATGATGCTATTCAGCGGCGAGCGAATCTCGTGACTCATATTGCTCAAAAAACGACTCTTGGCTTGATTGGCGGTATCCGCCATCTTCAAAGCCCGCTGTAATTTGCCGTCGGTGTGTTTATGCTCTTCAATTTCCAGCAACAGCAATTGCGTTTGCTTGGCGGTCTCCTCGTGCGCGACGCGCCGACTTTCCGCATTCAAAATCAACCACCAGGTACATAGGCCGATAAACACCAACAGCGAGGCATAGATCTTTAGAAAATTGTTCAGCAGCAACTGAAACGCCGCCGCGTCATTTTCAACACTCAATAAATCCTGATAATAAATGATGCTGACAAAAATGCCGCTCAACACCGATAAAAACAAGAACATTAGAGTAAAACGCAGCAAACGCAAGCGGGCGTCCAAACTCATCGCGTCCGGCATGCACCATTTGGCTAGTTTCTCCAAATAATCTTCAAAGCGAAAACCCACCTTACAGCCGTCGAGACAGCGCGCATCCAGCGTACAACACAAAGAGCAAATACTGCCTGCATAAGCCGGACAATAGGCAATATCCTCGTGCTCAAACTCGTTTTCGCAAATTGAACATTTGTTATGCGACTTGCGATTATTTTCCTCGCGGTTACGCGCCAGATAATGCTTACCACCGGATAAATACGCAATGGTCGGTACTAACGCAAACGCCAGCCCCAACGCAATAAACGCGGAGAATGCCTGCGCATAGGCGCCAAACAAACCGGCGTAAGCCAATATCGATAGCAGCGAGGCGCAGAAGGTGGAAATTATCCCAACCGGATTCAAATCCGAGAGATAAGCGCGTTTAAACTCCACCACCTTTGGACTCAAGCCAAACGGCTTATTGATCATTAATTCAGCGGCGATGGAACTGATCCAGGCAATCGACATGTGCGAGAACAAACCCAACACTTTTTCCAGCGCACCGAATACGCCGAACTCCATCAACAACAGCGCAATCAACACATTAAAAAACAACCAGACAACTCGACCCGGATGGCTATGAGTTAACCTGGAAAAAAAGTTGGACCAAGCCAGGGAGCCGGCGTAGGCATTGGTGACATTGATTTTGATCTGACTGACAATCACAAACAACGTGGTTGCCGCCAGCGCCCATTTCGGGTCCTCAATCAACTCGCTGTAAGCCACCAGATACATTTGCGTGGGCTCGTGCGCGTGCTCCGGGCTAACACCATGCCGAATCGCCAAATGCGCGAGCAAAGCTCCCAGCAATTGCCTTAAGGCGCCAAACACGATCCAACCTGGTCCGGCCGACAGCGTGGCCAGCCACCAGCGCACTTTATTTCCCTGATGTTTTTGCGGCATAAATCGCAGGAAATCCACCTGCTCGCCGATCTGCGCGACCATCGAAAATGCCACAGTCGCCGCCGTACCGAACAACAACCAATCAAACCCTTGACCGCTGCCGGCGATCCAAAAATAAGCGCCCAAGGTCTCCAGCGCTTCCGGTTCGCGCATGGCGACAGCCACATACGGCGCAATCAACAACAGCAACCACAAAGGCTGGGTCCAAAGTTGCATCCGGCTAATCGTAGTAATCCCGAACGTAACCAACGGAATCACCACCACGGCGCTCACGACGTAGGCAATCTCCAAGGGAATATTGAAGTAAAGCTCGATAGCCAAGGACATGATCGAGGCTTCCAGCGCAAACAAGGTGAAGGTATAGGACGCGTAAATCAGCGAGGTAACGGTAGAGCCGATGTAGCCAAAGCCGGCTGCACGGGTCAAAAGATCGATGTCGATATGATACCGAGCGGCGTAATAACCGATAGGCAAACTGACGATAAAGATGATGACGGCAACGATGACAATCGCCCAAAAGGCGTTGGTAAAGCCGTAATTGATCGACAAGAAACCGCCTATGGCCTCCAGCACCAAAAATGAGGTAGAGCCGAAGGCGGTGTTGGCGACTTCAAATTCCGACCATTTCCGAAACCGCCGCGGCGCAAAACGCAAGGCATAATCTTCCAAGGTCTCGTTGGCGACCAGCCCATTGTACTCGCGGCGAATTTTGGTGATGTTTTGGTGCATAGTCTTCATTGGCTATCGCTACCGCAACGGATTTTGACCACTGCGGTTCCCTGCAAAACCTGCCCATTTTTCCACCTAAAGACTGCCAAGCTAGCTGACATAAGCATGCCCGCACCCAAGCAATAGCAAGCCCATCATCTCCGCTCGTAGCCAAACTCAAGAATCACCGGCGATCCTTGATTACGGATAATAATCTGCTTCCGCGTTTCCCCGGCAGCCTCGCCGGTAGTCTTCTCGATCCGTGTGGACGAAGGGTTTTCTGGATTGCCCAAGGCCGGCACTTCCTTCACTTCCACTTGCACATCCGGCATCCAACTGGGCTTGAAGGTATGAGTATCCAACCGATTGCCAGTCGCCGGCAACTTCAGTTCATCCAACAGATCGAAGCACACCGTACTAACATGATCGACCAATTTCTCAGTCACCTTCGCTTGACTGGATTCATCCACTAACTGGTGGGCACTAACGGTCGCCTTATTTTCGATGCTGGCCGCGTCACTGCCGATTTTTTTCAGATGACAGCTAATCGGCAGTATGCGGGCTTTTTGAAACCCTAGGCCGCGCGGGTCCGAATCACCGCTCGTCCAAGAAAAACCGACCGGCGTATCGCCCGTGGAAACTTTACCCAAACTAATCAGTAGCTTATGTGAGCTATCGACACCGCTCGATTTGACTGGATATTGCCACTCGGCCAAGTTTTTACCCACCCGCTCGGCGATTTCGTTTGCCGACAGTTTAACGCCGAATTGCCCGAGATTCTGATCGGCTATCTCCACCGCAATGGCGGTAATCGAAGCCCGGTCGATAACCTCTGTCCCTGGAGCGGCGACCGCCGCGCCACTCAACAGCCAAGGCAACATCCAACGCCCGATACGGACGTACTTCAACGACAAATCGTACCTACTCACAATATCCTCCTAACGGTTAAAGTTCACTCTACGTAAGCCCTTGTTCACCTGCCATACGTCAAATGACTGATGAGTCATCTGACGAATTGTGCGAATTGCCGGCGAATTTAACAATGAATCCCGGCAGTTATGCTGGCAACCCTGCGAAAAGGGTGCCTTTACCATAGAGATTACGCACAACAAGGGGATTTTATATGAATGGTCTTGTCACAAGGGCTTTATCCGCAGCATTAATTTCTTGTCATTGAAATTCACCGTTGAGGAGGCCGCATGAAAACATTAATTAAGTTAGATTTAGACAAAAAGCCCTGGGAACAGGATGGTCTGATTCACAACCGCTGGCATCCGGATTTGCCGATGGTCGCCATGGTAAAACCCGGCGACGAATTTCGGGTGGAATGCATGGACTGGACCGGTGGTCAGATCGGCAACAACGATAGCGCCAACGATGTCCGCGATGTGGATTTGACTCAGGTCCACTATTTAAGCGGTCCGATAGGCGTGGAAGGCGCCGAGCCCGGCGACTTAATGGTCGTGGAGATTCTGGATGTCGGCACCCTGGATGACTATCAGTGGGGCTTCAACGGCTTGTTCGCCAAAGAAAACGGTGGCGGCTTTCTGACCGATCATTATCCGGACGCCCGCAAATCCATCTGGGACTTTCACGGCATCTATACCACCTCTCGGCATATTCCCAATGTAAGGTTCGCCGGTATTATGCATCCGGGCTTGATCGGCTGCTTGCCGTCGCGTGAATTGTTGGAAAACTGGAATGCCCGCGAAGCGGCCTTGATTGCTACCGATCCAGACCGCGTACCCGCGCTGGCGTTGCCACCCAATCCGCAATCAGCGGTGATGGGCCGCTTGACCGGCGAAGCCGCAACAGCCGCCGCCGCGGAAGGCGCCAGAACCGTGCCACCGCGCGACCATGGCGGCAACTGCGATATTAAAAACCTCACCAAGGGCTCGAAAGTATTTTTCCCGGTTTACGTCAAGGATGGCGGTCTGTCGATGGGCGATTTGCATTTCTCGCAAGGCGACGGCGAAATCACCTTCTGCGGCGCGATCGAAATGGCCGGCTATTTGGACATTAAAGTCAGCCTGATCAAAGAAGGCGTCAAAAAGTACGGTATCAAAAACCCGATCTTCCAACCCAGCCCGCTGACACCGTCTTACCGCGACTACCTGATATTCGAAGGTATCTCGGTCGACGAACAAGGCAAGCAGCATTATTTGGATGTGCATGTGGCTTATCGTCAAGCCTGCTTAAACGCCATCGAATATCTGAAAAAATTCGGTTACACCGGCGCTCAAGCCCTGTCAATTCTCGGCACGGCACCGGTCGAAGGCCATATCAGCGGCATCGTCGATATCCCGAATGCATGCGCAACCCTGTGGCTGCCCACCGAGATTTTCGATTTTGACTTAAAACCCAATGCCGATGGACCGACCAAAATCATTACCGGCACCGCCGACATGGCGTTCACCAGTTAATCCGGCAATCGATCAGGAGCTTGAACATGCCTTTGTATGAATATCACTGTCACGACTGCGGTCCGTTTACCGCGATAAGGAAAATGAGCGAATCCGCCAGCCCTGCCGTTTGCGCCCAGTGCGGCGCAAGCAGCGAGCGGTTGATTTCCGCGCCGCACCTTACCTTATTGGGCAAGATGCAACGCCAGGCTCACGAAACTAACGAACGATCGGCGCACGAACCCAAGTCTGTGCGGCGGTCAAGTTGCGGATGCAGCGGCGCGCATACCTGCAAGCCCAATCAGGACAGTACAAAGGCAAAAACCGGCAATGATCAGCAAGCAGCAAGCGGCTTCCAAATGCAAACCAAGAAAACAGCCAGACCTTGGATGTTGGGACACTAGGCATTTTATGTTTGCCCAAGAGTGAGTTTAAGAGTGTGTTCGGCAGTAAACGGATTTGTTTACCTAGCAAATCTTGTGAGTTTTTTGATTTATCAATTGAGTTTTTTTGATCAATTGAGTTTGTTTAATCAATAGCGTGTGTTTTATCAATGTGGAGAAACTAAATGAGTAATTCCGATAGACGACATTTTATGAAGAAGACGACTGCGCTGGTCGCAATATCGTTGGCCTTGGGTTTACCCATCGGCATTAATAGTGCTGTAGCAGCGGACTTCCCAACCGCGACGGTCAACACCACCGGTCTGGCAGTCACCGATACCACGGTCAAGGTCGGTATCCTGCATTCGGCAACCGGCACCATGGCCATCAGTGAAACCGGCTCCATCCAAGCTGAAAAATTGGCGATTGCCCAAATCAACGAGATGGGCGGGGTGTTGGGCAGAAAAATCGAGGTGATCCAGGAAGACGGCGCTAGCGATTGGCCGACCTTCGCGGAAAAATCCAAAAAGCTGCTGGAAAACGACAAGGTAGCCACGGTATTCGGCTGCTGGACTTCCGCCTCACGGAAAGCCGCCTTACCGGTGTTCGAAAAAGACAACGGTCTGCTGTTCTACCCGACTTTCTATGAAGGCTTAGAACAATCCAAAAACGTGTTTTATACCGGCCAGGAGGCTACCCAACAAATTCTCGCTGGCTTGGATTGGATCGCCAAAGAGAAAAATGCCAAGACCTTCTATTTGATCGGTTCAGATTACATCTGGCCACGTACCTCCATGAAAATTGCCCGTAAACACATCGAGCAACATTTGGGCGGCACGGTCGTGGGTGAAGAATACATCGCTTTGGGCGACACCCAGTTCGGTTCGGTAATCAACAAAATCAAACTGAAAAAACCTGATGTCATCTACGCGGCGGTGGTAGGCGGCAGTAACGTGGCTTGGTTCAAACAGCTGAACGCAGCCGGCTTGAACGCCAAGAAACAAAACATGCTGACCATCTCCGTGACCGAAGACGAAGTACTGGGTATCGGCGGCGAAAACTTGGAAGGCTTCTATTCGGCGATGAAATACTTCCAATCATTGAAAAATCCTAACAACGAGAAATTCGTTGCCGACTTCAAAAAAGCTTACGGCGACAATGCCGTGATCGGCGACGTCACCCAAGCGGCTTATTTGGGTCCATGGCTATGGAAAGCTGCAGTGGAACGCGCAGGCAGCTTTGATGTAGACAAAGCGGTTGTGGCTTTACCCGGTTACGAGTTGACCACTGCGCCGGAAGGTTACGTGAAAGTCGATCCTAACCACCATTTACACAGCAAGCTGCGGATTGGTCAATGGCGTAAAGACGGTCAAGCCGACGTGGTTTACGAATCCGATTTGATCGCTCCCGATCCTTTCCCTAAAGGTTACCAATAAGCGCTAATGCGCTAGGCAACAAAACCGTGGCAATTGGCAAGTCTGGTTGCCACGGTGTTTTAAACAAGTGTGTGTTTAATGTAAGTAAGTTAGCTGGAGGCCTTATGTTTGGATATTCGATGGAGGAAGTGGGTAACATCGTGGTGATGCAGGGCTTCTCTGGATTAAGCCTGTTTAGCGTCCTACTGTTGATGGCGTTGGGCCTGGCAATTATTTTCGGGCAGATGGGCGTAATCAATATGGCCCACGGCGAATTCATGGCAGTAGGCGCCTACACTACCGTGTTCATGTCAAAAATTGCCGTGTCATACGACATCGTCAATTCTTATTTTGTATTTGCGATCGTCGCAGCCTTTATCCTCGCCTTTTTGATTGGTTACCTGATCGAGTACGCCTTGATCCGTCATCTCTACAAACGGCCTTTGGATACGCTGTTGGCGACTTGGGGCTTAAGTCTGGTAATGCAACAGATTTTTCGCTCCACCTTTGGCGCTAAAGAAGTCAGTGCCGAATTGCCGGAATGGCTGCTGGGATCGTTCAAACCGACCGAGGATATCGATATTCCGATTAACGGCGTGTTCGTAATGGGCCTGGCTTTGATCGTCACCGTCGGTGTGTATCTGTTCATGTACCGCTCGCGTTGGGGTCTGCGCGTAAGAGCCACCATGCAAAATCGAGTGATGGCAGGTGCGGTGGGCATCAACACCAAAAAAGTGGATAGGCTGACCTTTGCCTTAGGCTGCGGGATAGCCGGGGTAGCGGGTGCTGCTTTCACCACGATCGCTTCGACCGGACCGACGACCGGCTCTTTATACATCGTCGACAGTTTCATGGTGGTGGTATTCGGCGGCGCGGCCAGCCTGATGGGCACCATCGCTTCCGCGTTTGGCATCGCCCAAGCACAATCGATACTGCAGTTTTTTATGACCAGCTCGATGGGAAAAGTAGCCACCTTGATGACCATTGTGATCATCTTAATGATGCGTCCGGAAGGATTGTTTGCATCTAAAGTACGTAAATAGAGGGAAATATCATGAAGGTATTATCAGAGAAATTATTGGGCGGCAAACAAGGGGCGATTGGGCTAGCGATATTGTCTCTGTTGTTGTTTGTCATTTTCCCGCTGTGGCTGGATTTGTTCCGGCTGGGTCTGATCGGCAAATACGTCACCTACGCCTTTGTGGCGATTAGCTTAGTATTGCTGTGGGGTAACGGCGGCATTTTAAGCTTGGGCCAAGGCATGTTTTTCGGTCTTGGCGGTTATTGCATGGCCATGTTCTTGAAGTTGGAAGCCTCCGATCCGATCAGCACCAAGATCCAAACCACACCCGGCATTCCCGATTTCATGGACTGGAATCAGCTGACTGCGATCCCCTTCTTCTGGGAACCGTTTAAAAGCCTGACCCTGACCATCTTGCTAGTGTTGATCGTACCGACCCTGCTGGCCTTTATCATCGGTTTTGCGATGTTTAAACGCCGAGTGGGCGGTGTGTATTTTGCGATCATCACCCAAGCTATCGCCCTGATCTTGAGCATTTTAATCGTCGGCCAACAAGGTTATACCGGCGGGGTCAACGGCATCACCGACCTGAGAACCATGCTGGGCTGGGATATCAGAACCGATAGCGCGAAATATGTACTCTACTTCGCCAACGCCGGTTTTCTGATCGCCTGCATGCTGTTGGCCCGTTACATTCTGACCTCGAAATTTGGGATGTTGTTACTGGCCATGCGCGATAAGGAAGAACGGGTGCGCTTTTCCGGCTATGACGTATCGAATTTCAAAATTTTCATTTTTTGCATCGCCGCCATGATTTCCGCGATCGGCGGCGCCATGTTTACCTTGCAAGTCGGCTTTATGTCGCCCAGCTTCGTCGGCATCGTCCCGTCAATCGAGATGGTAATTTTTGCGGCGGTCGGTGGCCGGATGTCGCTGATTGGCGCGGTATACGGCACCCTATTAGTTAACTTCGGTAAAACCATGTTTTCCGAAACCTACCCCGAATTGTGGCTGTTCTTGATGGGCGGCTTGTTTATCGCGGTGGTGATGTTCTTCCCCGATGGTTTGGCAGGGGTCTACGAAAAATACGCCACCAAATTCGACTTCGGCGGCAAATTTTCCAAATTCCTGGGTAAATTCAGTAAATCGCCTGCGGTAACGGACTCATTGGTAGGAGAAAAATCATGAGTAACCCTGAATTTGTATTGGCCATTGAAGACTTGACAGTATCTTTCGATGGCTTTAAAGCGGTAGATGCTTTGAACATGTACATCGACAGCAATGAACTGCGGGTGGTGATCGGCCCCAACGGTGCCGGCAAAACCACGGTACTGGATTTAATCTGCGGCAAAACCAAATCCACCTCCGGTTCGATCAAGTTTAAGAACAAAGAGCTGACCAAGTTACCAGAGCACGAAATCGTCCGCGCTGGCGTCGGCAGAAAATTTCAGACACCGTCGATTTATGAAAACCTATCCGTCTATCAAAACCTGGAAGTGTCTTACCCGGTGGGCAGATCAGTGTGGGGTAGTTTGACCTTCAAACGCACTGCAGAAGTGGTGGAGCAAGTCCATAAAATTGCCGCCGAAGTGCTACTGACCGAGCAATTGCAAATGGAAGCCGCCCTGCTCAGTCATGGCCAAAAGCAATGGCTGGAAATCGGCATGCTGTTGATGCAAGACCCTGAACTATTGATGCTAGACGAACCCGTGGCCGGCATGAGCGCCAAGGAACGCGACCAAACCGCCGACTTGCTGAATCGAATTTGCAAAAACCGCTCGGTGTTGGTGATTGAACACGATATGGAATTCGTGAAAAAAATTGCCCACAAAGTCACCGTACTACATCAGGGCAAGATCTTAGCAGAAGGCCCTATGGACAAAGTGCAGGCCGATGAGAAAGTGATTGAGGTCTATCTAGGCCACTAACCTGACCCATCTGCGCTGCCCGCAAATACACAAGAGGAATTAGACAATGTTTGAGATTTCGGATCTGCAAGTCAGTTACGGTCAAAGCCAAGTCATCCATGGCTTAAGCTTTACCGCAGAAAAAAACGAGACCCTGGCGATCATGGGCCGCAACGGTATGGGCAAAACCACCTTGTTTAAATCCTTGATGGGCATCTTGCCCAGCAAAGCCGCCAAGGCCAGCGTTGACGGTGAAAACCTGAACGGCGTGGATACCTATCAGCGGGTCGCTAAAGGCTTGGCCTACGTGCCGCAAGGTCGGATGATTTTCTCGACCATGACTGTGCAAGAAAATATTGAAACCGGCTTGGAAAGCTCCAAATTTCGGGAAATTCCGGAAGACATCTACGCACTATTTCCGGTGCTGTACGATATGCGCAAACGCAAAGGCGGCAATCTGTCCGGCGGTCAGCAACAACAGTTGGCAATCGCCCGCGCACTGGTCACCAATCCCAAAGTGCTGCTGCTGGATGAACCCACCGAAGGGATTCAGCCTTCGATTATTAAAGACATTGCCAAAGTGTTGAATGAAATCCGCAAAATGCGCGAAATCACCATCATCGTCTCCGAGCAGGTATTGAGTTTTACCATGGAAGTGGCCGACCGCATTATCGTGATCGACAAAGGTAAATTTATTCATGAAGACAAACGCGGCGATGTCGACGCCGCCAAAATCAAAAGCTATTTATCGGTTTAATACTAATAGCTCTGTCCGCGCAACGCCCTCCTCTCCCCAACGCCCCACCTGATAGGGTCGGTTTCAGCGAAACTATCAGGTTCCCCCCTCGACCGCCCCGCTCCACCGCCAAACTCCGCCAACATTGAGCCACGGGTGTGCACCGCCAAGCGTGTTGTCGACTAGGTAATCTACGCAACAATATCTAACTTTTTGCCAAATACCCATCAGCTATTTCGGCCCTAAGCCCACAAATACGCGCGCCCCAGCCACCAATAAAACTCAGCCCTAAAGTACACCAAAGCCTTATCTGACAAGGCTTAGCGAGACATGCAGCGCCTTAAAAATCCTCTGTTTTTTATATACGTCAAATGACTTATGAGTCATCTGACGGATTGTGCAAAAACGCAACAAATTCAACAATCGACCTCGCTAGATTTTGCCGCATCGCTCTCGAGGGCATGCTTAATGATTTGTGCTTTTAGATTAGGGGACTTTACATGAAAGCTTATATTGAACATCCAGCAAGTTCGCTCAACACGCGACTATTCCTTACCTCTGCAGTAGCTGCGCTGGCGATAGGCTACAGCGCGCAGAGTCAGGCTGGTGCCACCTTTAAAATCGACGATACAAAATGGGTCAGCGTCGGCGCGGGTTTACGTTCCAGTTTCCGAGCTCAGGAAGGTTCAGCTGGCGCCAGCGGTGACAAATGGAACAACTCCTTCAACCTAGACAACATTCGTTTGTATTTAAACGGTCAAATTCATAAATATTTGAAAATAGAATTCAACACCGAGTGCCCAACCTGCGGCAGCGGTGGCCAAGTGCATGTACTGGACGCCGTCGGTAAATTCGAAATCACTCCTTATGCCAACTTATGGGTGGGCCGCATGCTGGTTCCCGCAGAGCGTCGGGAGTTGAACGGTCCTTTCTACAGCGCGGTCTACAACATTTTCTCTTCCGGTACGCCTTTTCAACCCTCCGATTACAACCTGACCATCCAAAACAACGGCACCTCCGCCGGCTCTATCGGTCGTGACGACGGTGCGACGTTTTGGGGTGCGGTATTGGACGGTCGCTTGCAATATTCTGTCGGTTTCTTCCGCGGCCTGAGAGGCGGCGCCAATGTCGACGACAACATCCTCTATGCGCAACGCGTTTCCTATAACTTTTGGGAAGTTGAAAAGAACCCTGGCTATTACACCTCCGGTACCTATCACGGTAAAGGCGGCGACATCCTGACGGTCGGTGTAGCCAATCAGTATCAAGAAGACGGTGCCGGCACTACCTCTAGCCCAGCTAACTTTCGCGGCACCACTGTCGACCTGTTGATGGAAAAAGTATTACCCGGCGGCGGCGTAGTCACCTTTAACGGCGAATACAAAAACTATGGCCTGTCTAACGGCTTTAACCAGGCAGCACGCGATGCGGCGACCCCTTTTGCTAACGGCGTGTTTGCCATGTTTGACGGCAACGCTTACGACGTCAGCGGTATGTATTTATTCCCGCAAAAAGTCGGCATCGGCCAATTCCAGCCTTACCTGCGTTACGTGAACGTAGATCCCAGTACCAGTAGCGGTCGCGAAGTCTATGAGGGTGGCGTCAACTATGTCATCGACGGCCACAACGCCAAAATTTTCGCCGCTTACCAATACGGCGACTTACTGACCAAAGGGCTCCTGGACTTCAGATCCACAGTAACTGGCGAAAACGCCAGCCAGGTTATGGTCGGCTTCCAATGGCAAATCTAAAATACTAATAACAGAGGATTATCACGATGAACTTAATGAGCAACCCCTTACGTAAACTAGCACTCGGCGCCACATTGTCGTCGCTGTTGCTTGGGGCACCGACTGCCGGTGCTGAAGACACCATCAAAGTCGGTGTGCTGCACTCTTTGTCTGGCACGATGGCGATCAGCGAAACCACGTTAAAAGACACCATGTTGATGCTGATCGACGAACAGAACAAAAAGGGCGGCTTGCTCGGCAAGAAGCTGGAAGCGGTGGTCGTTGACCCCGCTTCGAACTGGCCATTGTTTGCGGAAAAAGCCCGCGAACTGATCACCAAGGATAAAGTGGCTTCCATCTTCGGCTGCTGGACGTCGGTTTCTCGGAAATCGGTATTGCCGGTCATCGAAGAGTTAAACAGCATCCTGTTCTACCCCGTGCAATACGAAGGGGAAGAGTCCTCTAAAAACGTGTTTTACACAGGTGCAGCGCCCAACCAACAAGCTATTCCGGCGGTCGATTATTTGATGAACGACCTGAAAGTGCAACGTTGGGTGTTGGCCGGTACCGACTACGTGTATCCACGCACCACCAACAAAATCTTGGAAGCGTATCTGAAAGCCAAAGGGGTTAAACCGGCGGACATCATGATCAACTACACCCCATTCGGTCATTCCGATTGGCAAAGTATCGTGGCGGATATTAAAAAATTCGGCTCTACCGGCAAGAAAACCGCTGTCGTTTCCACCATCAACGGCGACGCCAACATTCCGTTTTATAAAGAGCTGGGCAACCAAGGCATCTCCGCCGAGAAAATCCCAGTTATCGCGTTCTCAGTGGGCGAGGAAGAATTATCCGGTATGGACACCAAACCGTTGGTCGGTCACTTGGCGGCATGGAACTACTTCATGAGCGTCGATACCACCAAAAACGCAGCCTTTATCCAACAATGGAAGGACTACATCAAAAACCCGAAACGCGTCACCAACGATCCGATGGAAGCGCATTACATCGGTTTCAACATGTGGGTTAAAGCGGTCGAAAAAGCCGGCACCACCGATCCTGACGCGGTACAAAAAGCCATCATCGGCGTGGAGTTCCCGAACCTGACCGGCGGCATGTCGAAAATGCTCCCTAATCACCACATCAGCAAGCCGGTGTTAATTGGCGAGATTCAAGACGACGGTCAATTCGTTACCGTCTGGCAAACCAACAAAGTCGTCGATGGCGACGCTTGGTCTGACTTCCTGCCGGACAGCAAACCGATTATCGCCGACTGGACCGCACCGATCAGTTGCGGCAACTACAACACCAAAACCAAAAAGTGTTCAGGACAGAACTATTAACAGCGGACGTTACCCGCGAGGCTCACGGCAGGATGCCGCGGGTCTCGCACCCCAAAAGAGGACAGAGGATGCACATACCCATTGTATTAGCTAAGCCCATACGCACCGCTACCCCGGAGTTTGGCGAGGGCCTTAACCCCAAAACAACGTCTCTCCAACTAAAAAGAACCCATTTAAAAACGCCGTCTGCTTCGCACCCGGCTAACCGTTCCCCCAAGGACAGCTTCTTGAGCGTGCTAAATACAGCTTCTACTCAAACCGAATTGTCAGCTGGCGGCGTTTTTAAACGGCTTCCACCCCTCGCCGGCTGGTTGCTGGCCCTGTTTTTTATCTTTACTCAGCCCGCAGTTGCACAAGACAGCGGCAGCCTATTGGATCAGCTCAGACTAGGCAGCATGCAGGACCGCGAACTCGCCATCGAAGCATTGGGAAGCGACAGCCACAACTTGAAACTCCTGCAAGCCCTGCAGGACGGCAAGCTATTCGACTTCAAAGCCGAAGCCAAATTGGTTGTCGGCCAGGAAAGCGCCCTCGGCTACCAACTCAGCGATCCGCTAAGCGGCGCGCCCTTAACCGACGTCGAGCGTGGCGCAGTCGGCAAAATAAACTTGAACAACAAATTGCGCGGGGTATTGCGCAAAACCATCGCCCAATTGCAATTGAACGATGCCGATCCGGTCTTACGTTTGGTAGCGGTCCAAACATTAGCTGATGATATAGATGACAAGGCCGTCATTTTGCTGCGCGATCATCTGGCTCAGGAAGTCGAGCCTGACATTAAAACTGCTATCAACAAAATGCTGTTATTACAGGATATAAACAGTACCGATAAAGACCAACGCATCGCTGCTATCGCGGCTTTAAAAGATCTGGATAGCCAAGATGTGGTCAACAAACTGCAAGCGATAATCGAAAAAGACAGCGACGGCAACTTCGTGGAAAACGACAGCGACGTACGTAATCTGGCCGAAGCAGCGCTCATCAAAATCCGTGATCGCATGCAAGCCTACGCCGTCGCCGAGACCGTGTTCTTCGGCCTCAGTTTAGGCGCGGTGCTAGTATTGTCAGCCATCGGCTTGGCCATCACCTTTGGGGTAATGGGCGTCATCAACATGGCCCACGGCGAACTGATGATGCTGGGCGCTTACACCACCTACGTGATGCAACAAATCATGCCCAACTACTTGGGCACGGCGCTGATCGTCTCGATTCCGGTGGCGTTTATCGTCGCCGCCTTGGTCGGTGTCGCCATCGAACGCGGCATCATCCGCTTCTTGTACGGCCGGCCTCTGGAAACCCTGCTGGCGACTTTCGGGGTCAGCTTGTTTTTGCAGCAAACCGTCCGTTCCATCTTCTCGCCGCTGAACCGCAGCGTCTCCACCCCGGAGTGGATGAGCGGCTCTTGGCAGATCAATGACTTTCTCTCGCTAACCTGGAACCGCTTTTACATCCTGATCTTCTGCCTGCTGGTGTTTACCGCCTTACTGCAAATTTTGAAACGCACCAAATTGGGTCTGGAAGTCCGCGCTGTCGCCCAGAACCGCGGAATGGCCAGAGCGATGGGCATCCCCACTGCTAGAGTCGACGCGATGACTTTTGGCTTGGGTTCCGGCATCGCTGGCGTAGCTGGGGTGGCCTTGAGTCAGATCACCAACGTCGGGCCGAATTTGGGTCAGGCTTATATCGTCGACTCGTTTATGGTCGTGGTGTTTGGCGGGGTAGGAAATTTGTTCGGTACTTTGGTAGCGGGATTTACCTTGGGTATTGCTAATAAGGTGTTGGAGCCCTACGCCGGGGCGGTGTTGGCGAAGATTTTAGTTTTGGTGTTTATTATTTTGTTTATTCAGAAGAAGCCTAGGGGGTTGTTTCCGCAGAAAGGAAGGGCAGCGGAATCGTAATTCCAAAAATGTAGGTTGGATTTACCCGAAGGGCATAAAAGGCGATAGCCGTAACCCAACACGACGGCTTATGGACTAACTGATGTCTTTTAGTTTTTGTTGTGTCGCTACCGCGACGATGGTTTTTTAATGTCGGGTTTCGGCCCGACAGCCGAGATACTTTCTTTTGCTTGGCCAAAAGAAAGTATCCAAAGAAAAGGCCACCCGACATTCCGCCTTAATCCTGCGCTTCTCGCTTTTGGCGAGGGTTTTCGGAAGGGGCTTCCCAGCCCCTCCAAAAACGAGCGGCATCCCTGCCGCTCCCCTGCGGGCTGATCTCGCCAAAAGCTGCGATGCTCGGGGCGGAATAACGGGACTAACCCCGCCCCGAAAATTAAGGCGGTAGGCCCAACCTTTCCGGCTAGCTTGAGACGCAGTCGTAGGGTGGGCACGTTTAAGTGCCCACGCGGAATAACAGCCAACGGTGGGCAAAGTTGCCCACGCTACGCAAATTTGGGCGGCTGATGGTTTTAACCCCGTATGCCACGCCGAGCACCGGAGTTTTTATCGAGAATAGCCCGAAGGGGCAGCGCATGGATGCGCTGCGTCGGTGGAGGGGCTGGGAAGCCCCTTCTGCCGACCCTCGATAAAAACTTCGGCGCGCAGGATTAAAGCGGCATCCGGGTGTCGTTTCTTTTGGGTACTTTTCTTTGGACAAGCAAAGAAAAGTATCTCGGCTGTCGGGCCGAGACCCGACTTAAGAATAAGCCGTCGCGACAGCGACACCATAAATTAACGGAATTGACCATGAACCTACTGAGTCAAGACAAGACTTATAGCACCGTTCTAACCGCGTTAGCATCGGTTACCCTATTAATCCCCCTCTGTAACCTAATCTTCCCCGAAGATTCTGCACTACATTTCTCGGCCTACTCAGTCTCCTTAATCGGCAAATACCTAACCTTCGCCCTACTCGGCTTATCGCTCGACATGGTCTGGGGCTACGCCGGCATTCTGGTTCTCGGCCAAGGCGCGTTCTTTGCTTTGGGTGGCTACGCGATGGGCATGTATCTGATGCGGCAAATAGGCACCCGCGGCGTCTACGGCAACGCCGAATTACCCGATTTTATGGTGTTCCTGAACTGGACCGAACTGCCCTGGTACTGGTACGGCTTTGAAAATTTCGGTTTCGCGATGCTGATGGTTTTCCTCGCTCCTGGCCTGCTGGCTTTCGTGTTCGGCTGGCTGGCATTTCGTTCTCGCGTGACCGGTGTGTATTTGTCCATCATTACCCAAGCCCTGACTTACGCCTTGTTGCTGGCTTTCTTTCGCAACGAAATGGGCTTCGGCGGCAATAACGGCCTCACCGACTTCAAAGACATCCTGGGTTTCAACATTCAATCCGAAGCAGTGCGTTCGGTCCTATTACTGATGACTGGTCTCAGCCTGATCGGCGCTCTACTGCTGTGCCGCTGGATTGTGAATAGCAAATTAGGCCGGGTGGTCACGGCGGTTCGCGACCAAGAATCGCGGGTGCGCTTTCTTGGTTACCGGGTGGAATTGTTCAAACTGTGGGTGTTCGTATTCGCGGCGATGTTGGCCGGCTTGGCCGGCGCGCTTTACGTGCCACAAGTTGGCATCATCAACCCCAGCGAATTCTCACCGTTAAATTCCTTGGAAATCGTTATCTGGGTGGCGGTTGGTGGACGCGGCACTTTGTACGGCGCGATCATCGGCGCGGTATTAGTCAATTACGCTAAAACCGTTTTGACTGGCTTGATGCCGGACGCATGGCTGTTTTGCCTGGGCGGCGCCTTTGTTTTGGTCACCTTATTGATGCCCGATGGCATCGTCGGCCTGCTGCGCCGGCGGATTAAACCCAAACCTGCGCTTATCGCGACCGGAGGACAACAGGCATGATGATCTCGGCTGCAACCACAACCGAAGGCGGCGCCAGCTTGCCGCTGGTCGGGGAAATCGACGCCCGGCACGGCCCTATTTTGTACATGGAGGACGTCAGCGTCAGCTTCGACGGCTTCCGGGCGCTGAACCATCTCTCGCTGTACATCGACGACGGCGAACTGCGCTGCCTGATCGGCCCCAACGGCGCCGGCAAGACCACGCTGATGGACGTGATTACTGGCAAAACCAAGCCCGACAGCGGCTCGGTGTTCTTCGGTCAAACCATTGACTTACTGGAACTGGACGAACCGGCCATCGCTCAAGCCGGCATCTGCCGCAAGTTTCAAAAACCCAGTGTGTTCGATGCGCTTACCGTGTTCGAGAACCTGGAACTCGCCTTAAGAACTGACAAGCGCACCTGGTCGACCCTGTTTCATAAATTAAACAGCGAGCAACGCGACCGCATTCACGATGTGCTGCAAACCATCGCCCTTCCCGCTCAACAACTGCAACTGGCCGGAGCTTTATCGCACGGTCAAAAGCAATGGCTGGAGATCGGCATGCTGTTGATGCAAGACCCAAAAGTGATGCTGGTCGACGAACCCATCGCCGGCATGACCCATCAGGAAGTGGAGCGCACCGCCGAGCTATTGCTGTCCCTGCAAGGCAAACACTCCATCGTCGTGGTCGAGCACGATATGGAATTCGTCCGCAGCATCGCCCGCAAAGTGACGGTGTTGCACGAAGGCTCTGTGCTGACCGAAGGCACCATGGACGAAGTCCAAAACGATCCGCGCGTGATTCAAGTTTACCTGGGGGGATAATGTTAAATATCAGCGCACTGCAACAATATTACGGCGCCAGCCACACCCTGTGGGATCTGGATTTGCGCGTACCCGCAGGGTCCTGCGTCTGCCTGATGGGCCGCAACGGCGTCGGCAAAACCACCCTACTGAAAGCCATCATGGGCCTGCTGCCGGTGGCCGACGGCAGCATTCAATTCGATGGCGTGGAGTTGGCCAAAGCCAAAGCCGAGTCTCGAGCGGAAATGGGCATAGGATACGTGCCGCAAGGCCGAGAAATCTTTCCTTTATTAACCGTAGAAGAAAACCTGAAAACCGGCCTGCGCGCTGCCAACAAACACGGCATCAAAAAAGTGCCTGACAGCATTTTCGAGATTTTTCCGGTGCTGAAACAAATGCTGAAACGCCGGGGCGGCGACCTGTCCGGCGGCCAGCAGCAGCAATTGGCGATTGGCCGGGCCTTGGTATTGAATCCGCGCCTGCTGATTCTGGACGAACCGACCGAAGGCATCCAACCCAATATCGTCAGCGAAATCGGTGACGTGATCATTCGTCTCAACAAGTCGCGTGGCGTGGCGACACCCATGCCAAAACCGGAAACAGGCGAAATCCATCAAGCCATCGACCGGATTCATAAGGAACTTGGCGTGACAGTGTTGTTGGTCGAACAAAAACTGCCATTCGCCCGCAAGGTAGCCAATCAATTCTGTATCTTGGACCGCGGCCGCCATGTTGCCGTTGGCGCAATGGACGAATTGGCAGACGATATGGTGAAGCGGTATTTGACGGTTTAACCCAATCTTCCCCCTTTGAAAAAGGGGGTTAGGGGGATTTTTAAAAACGGGCGTAGCCCATCGTTCTAATTAAAAGCTGGATGACGGAGAAAACACATGAAATCCGAACAATTTTTGCTGGCGGCTGGGGTTTTGTTATTGGTTTGGTCGATGCGCAGCGAAGCGCATGACAGTCATGAGGCCATGTTGGAAGGTGGCAACCTGCTGCAAATGACGCATGCGGCTTTGCATCCCTTGCTGGAAATCCCGCATTTGCCGGCTTTACTGATATGTGTTTTGATTTTGGGATTCGTGTTCGGCCCGGTTATATTGCACATCACCCGGCAGCGAAGCAGCAACCAACCTGATCATTCCAAGCTGCCGGAAAAACCGGCCATCGCCCCAAAGGCCAAAAATTCGTAAACCCACTATTTAACAGCCATGCGACCACAGTTAGCTTCATCCCTGCCCGACGCCATTACCGACGCAACGGCGTGGGAAGCCGAGTTGACACTGGGCTTTAGCCAACGCGGCGATAAATCCGTATTGAGCAAACGCCAGCACCGCGGCCCGTTAACCGTGCAACGGCCTTTTTATCCGGAAGGCGGCGTCTGCCATGTGTACTTGCTGCACCCACCCGGCGGCGTTGTGGCCGGCGATCAATTAAGCATTACCGCCACTGTCGAAGCCGATGCGCAAGCGCTAATCACCACCCCAGCCGCCGGCAAGTTTTATCGCAGCGGCGGCGGCGAGGCGCGGCAGACCATCAACCTCACAGTTGCTGAGAACGCCAGCCTGGAATGGCTGCCGCAGGAAACCATCGTTTACGAAGGTGCACGCTTAAATTCGTGCATGAATATCGATTTGGCCGAACAGGCCCACTTCATCGGCTGGGAAATATTGGCTTTAGGCCGCCCAGCCGCCGGCGAGGGCTTTGAGAATGGCTCTGCGACATTGAACTGGCGTATCAGCCGCGCCGGGCGCTTGCTTTACCTGGAACGCTTGCGCCTGGATGCCGAAGCCTTCCAAGCCCGCTGGGGTTTGTTTGGACATTCGGCGTGCGGGACGCTGTTCGTTTATCCGGCGTCGTCTTCGCAGTTGACGGCGGTGCAGGAATTGATTGGGGAAGAAGCCAATCGCGGGGTGACTTTGATTGAGGGTTTGTTGATTTGTCGGGGATTGGATCGTAGGGCTGATTTGTTGAAGGGGTTTTTTGAGCGGGTTTGGGGATTGGTTAGGGGGAATGTTGTTGGGAAGGCGGTTTGTGCGCCGAGGATTTGGGCTACGTGATTTTTTAATTTTGCTTGGGGCTTAGCTCCCTCGCCCTCCGGGAGAGGGTTGGGGTGAGGGGCGAAGTGTCGCTACCGCGACGGCTTTATTTTAATGTCGGGTCTCGGCCCGACAGCCGAGATACTTTCTTTTGCTTGGCCAAAAGAAAGTATCCAAAGAAAAAGCCACCCCATGCCGCGTTGATCCTGCGCTCCGAAGGGTTTGAACGGGGTTTTCGGAAGGGCTATCCCTAGCCCTCCGAAAACGAGCGGCATCCCTGCCGCTCCCCTGCGGGCTGATCCGTCCAAACCCTTCGGTGCTCGGCGCGGCATACGGTGTTAAACCCGTGGCGCGAACAAAGGTTTTTGGATGATTTTGTAGTTTGAGTTTCATGCTCTATTGTAGGATGCTGCCGACGATAGGAGGCGCATCTGTCGCGAACGATACGTTTCGCTTCGTTGATTACATCCTAACGACCTAGATGAAACAATAGTTATGTCAAAAATTAATGGAACGATTATTGGTTATGACCCAGGCGGAAATAATTCGAATGGTTTTGCTTTATTAAGAATACAAGACAATGTCGCAACAGAGATCGAAATAAAAACATTAGATACGACCGAATCTATTTTGTCCCAAATTTCCAATGAGGACGTTATTGGCCTTGGAGTAGATACATTGTCCTGCTGGTGTACCGGCGATAGCGGGTGGAGGCCAGCAGATATCTGGCTTCGTAAAAAATATCCCGAGGTAAGAAATAGTGTAATGTCGCCAAACACTCTATCTGGATCAATGGGTATAAATGGTATGTCGGTCCTTATTGAAGTTTTGAAAAACAAAAGGAACTTAATCTTATCGGAAACCCATCCAAAAGTTCTTTATTACGCTTTAACCAAAATAAAATATGATTATAAATCCAATTATTTAAACATGGATTTATTCTTGTCAAAAGAAATTGGCATACCTATTAAAACAAATAACGATCATGAATGGGATGCTGTTATTTCCGCATACGCATTGCTAAATGGAATTTCAGGTAAATGGACAAGAGATTTACATCAATTACCAGTAATTAATGGTCGAATTGTAAGTCCTTGTGGAAAAACCGCATATTACTGGCCTGATGACTCATTTTATAGCCCGTGATTTGTATTTCACGGACGGTTTTCTCCCCTGATGCCGCGCCGAGCACCGAAGGGTTTGAACGGATTAGCCCGCAGGGGCGATGCAGGGATGCATCGCGTTTTCGGAGGGCCAAGGATGGCCCTTCCGAAAACCCCGTTCAAACCCTTCGGCGCGCAGGATACAAGCGGCATGGGGTGGCTTTTTCTTTGGATACTTTCTTTTGGCCAAACAAAAGAAAGTATCTCGGCTGTCGGGCCGAGACCCGACATTAAAAACAACCGTCGCGTCAGCGACACAAATCAAGAAGCGCCGCCATGCAATTAACCCCAAGAGAAAAAGACAAACTCCTCCTCTTCACTGCCGCCCTCCTCGCCGAGCGCCGCAAAGCCAGAGGCTTGAAACTTAACTACCCGGAAGCCGTGGCTTATATCTCTGCCGCGATCATGGAAGGCGCGCGCGACGGTCAGACAGTGGCCAAGTTGATGGCTTATGGTCGAACGTTATTAAGCATCGACGACGTGATGGACGGCATCGCCGAGATGCTGACCGAGGTGCAGGTGGAAGCGACCTTCCCAGATGGCACCAAATTAGTCACCGTACACGACCCCATCGTATAGGAGCAAAGCATGATTCCTGGAGAAATCTTCCCCGCCGCTGGCGATATCGAACTGAATTCCGACCGCGCCACCGTTAAAGTCCTGGTTGCCAACAGCGGCGACCGGCCAATTCAGGTCGGCTCGCATTATCATTTTTACGAAACCAACCCGGCTTTGCATTTCGACCGCAGCGTGGCCTTGGGCTTTCGGTTGGATATTCCGGCCGGCACCGCCGTGCGTTTCGAGCCGGGCCAGCAGCGCGAGGTGCAATTGGTGGCCTTCGCCGGCAAGCGCGAGGTCTTTGGCTTTAGAGGTGAGGTAATGGGCGCATTGGAGAAAACCGCATGAGCAAGATTTCGAGAGCGGCGTATGCCGACATGTTCGGCCCCACCACCGGCGACCGCCTGCGGCTGGCCGACACCGATTTGATTCTGGAAGTGGAAGCCGATTACACCGTCTACGGCGACGAGGTGAAATTCGGTGGCGGCAAGGTAATCCGCGACGGCATGGGCCAAAGCCAGTTGGGCAACGATCAGGCCGTGGACTTGGTGATCACTAACGCCTTGATCATCGATTACTGGGGCATCGTCAAAGCCGATGTCGGCATCAAGCAAGGGCGGATTTTCAAAATCGGCAAGGCCGGTAATCCCGACGTTCAACCCGGCGTGGACATCATCGTCGGCCCCGGCACGGAAGTGATCGCAGGTGAAGGCCAGATTCTCACCGCCGGGGGCATCGACGCCCACATCCATTTCATCTGCCCGCAACAGATCGAAGAAGCGCTCTGCTCCGGGGTCACCACCATGATCGGTGGCGGCACCGGCCCCGCCACCGGCACCAATGCCACCACCTGCACACCAGGGCCGTGGCATCTGCAACAAATGTTGACCGCGCTGGATGGCTTGCCGATGAACTTTGGCTTGCTAGCCAAGGGCAACGCCAGTTTGCCCGGCGCTTTGGAGGAGCAGATCCTGGCCGGGGCGATGGGGATGAAATTGCACGAAGATTGGGGCACCACGCCGGCATCGATTGACTGTTGCCTGAGCGTGGCAGAGGACTACGACGTGCAGGTGGCGATCCACACCGACACCTTGAATGAATCGGGGTTTGTCGAAGACACTTTCGCCGCCTTCAAGGGCCGCACCATCCACACTTACCACACCGAAGGTGCCGGCGGCGGTCATGCGCCGGACATCATTAGGGCCTGCGGTCTGAGCAATGTGTTACCGTCATCGACTAACCCGACCCGACCTTACACCATCAATACCGTCGACGAGCATTTGGATATGTTGATGGTCTGCCATCATCTTGATCCGAGCATTCCGGAAGATGTGGCTTTTGCCGAATCGCGCATCCGCCGCGAAACCATCGCCGCCGAGGATATCCTGCACGACTTGGGGGCGTTTTCGATGATTTCCTCGGATTCGCAAGCCATGGGCCGAGTCGGCGAAGTGATCATCCGTACCTGGCAGACTGCGCATAAGATGAAGACGCAGCGCGGCAGTTTAGGCAGCGATAGCGCCCAAAGCGACAATTTCCGCATCAAACGTTACATTGCCAAATACACCATCAATCCTGCCATCAGCCACGGTATCAGCCACGAAGTGGGCTCCATCGAAGCCGGCAAGCTGGCTGACCTGGTGTTATGGCAACCGGCCTTTTTCGGCGTCAAACCCAGCCTGATCATCAAAGGCGGCCTAATCGCCGCCGCGCCGATGGGCGATGCCAACGCCTCCATCCCCACCCCGCAACCCGTGCATTACCGGCCCATGTTCGGCAGTTTTGGCCGCACCGCCGCCAGCACTTCGATGATCTTTTTGCCGCAGGCCGCAGTGAGCTCTGGTTTGGCCGAGCGAATTGGTCTGCAAAAACGGGTGGGTACCACGAAAAACAACCGCACTATCGGCAAACCCGACATGAAACTGAATAACTACCAACCGATGATGGAAGTATGTCCGCAAACCTATCAGGTGAGGGCCGATGGGGAGTTGCTAGTTTGCGAACCGGCGGTGGTGTTGCCGATGGCGCAACGCTACTTTTTGTTTTGATGCTGAAATACGCTCCCGTATTATCGGGAGCATTTTAAAGTGGCAAATCAGTCCGTGACGTATGTTCAAGAACCGGGGAATGCGTTTTTATGCGGGAGCGGTGGCGCTGGTTCATTTGGATCGGCTTCCACGGGTGTGGCCATAGCTTCGATAATCTCTGGCGGCACATTACTTTGCGTCAGCGATTCGCGTAGATCGTCCGTCACCTCATTAGCGCTTCGGATTTCTACGGACACTGGCGGTTTGTCTTGTGCAGCTTCTTCTTTCTGTTGCTTAACAAGTTGTTCGATCTCAAGCACATGTTCTTCGGGAAAGCCGCTTGCTCGTAAGGCCGAAAACATCGCTGCATTGGTCTCATCATCGCTGGCCATATCTGCAGCGGCGTTTTTATTAGTCGCTTCCAAGACCGGTTGTTCATGGGGCGCCAGTGATTTCGGCGATGCGGCAGCCAACACATTGATTGGCCGATTCTGCCCAAACAGATTACCTATGTGCGCTTGCGGTTCAGCAGCAGCACTAAGGGTTGCACTAGCGGATCGCTGATCCAAAGTGGGGTTTACGGACTGATGACCTATTAAATAGCCACCGAATACCATTGCGGCGCCACCTGAAGCAATAACAAATTTATTCATGAGATTAGCCTCGTAACAAAGAAACGATTGCGGAATCCCTGCCCTAACAGACCAGACAGAGATTCCGCGGCAATTACTGCTAACAATTAGTATTGATACAAAGTTGTCAGGATACCGTAGTTGCGGAATCCAACATTGGTTGGGCAAGCACCTGCGGCTGTATCACCAGTCAGCGTGTAGCTTTGGTGATTTTGCAACGCCATTTTTGCTTGAATCAGCGCAGTTTGGTTGGTGGTTCTGACAAAGTAGGAGGTTGCGGGCAAAAGAGAATGTTCAGGCACAACATAAATAATGCCATTGGTTGCACCATTAATATTGAATTCATACACGCCAGTCACATTGACCCAACCAGTATTACAAACAGCAGCATTAGCGGCACTGGCACCGAACATAGAAACGGCAACGAAAGATAGCATTAAGAATAGATTTTTGATTGTTTTCATGACCTTCACCTTTTGTAAATTAAACACGAATGTGGATGATTAAACGCTGTACTTGCTTCTCGGTTGGCGATTTGGCTAAGTTTGAGATTCAAGGGCAGCGTGTCCGGCGATATTTACGTTATTCATTTTGCTGGCTACGTAATTAGCGGGGACGGTGTTAATTTAGGGAAATCGAGCGGGGCTATCTGTTAAGTTGTTGGCTTGAGAAGTGTGAGGTTTCTCACAGTTTTATGTGGAGTTAGCTTTGTTGGGTTTTGGGTGTTTGTGTCGCTGCCGCGACGGGTGTTTTACATGTCGGGTCTCGGCCCGACAGCCGAGTGACTTTTCTTTGTTTGACCAAAGAAAAGTCACCAGAAGAAAGGCCACCCGACATTGACTGATTGACTGGTTCCCAAGCTCCTGCTTGGGAATCGAAGCGCTTGAAAGCTCTAGCTTTCATTAATATTGTGTCGCTATCGCGACGGGTGTTTTATATGTCGGTTCGCGGACCGACAACCGCGATACTTTCTTTTGCTTGGCCAAAAGAAAGTATCCAAAGAAAAGGCCACCCGGATTCCGCCTTTATCCTGCGCGTCTTGCTTTTGGCGAGGGTTTTCGGAAGGGCCATCCCTGGCCCTCCGAAAACGAGCGGCTTCCCTGCCGCTCCCCTGCGGGCTGATCTCGCCAAAAGCTGCGATGCTCAGGGCGGAATAACGGGAATACTTCACTCCAGCGGTTATTGTCTATAGCCGAGGTGTTTTGGTAGGCTGGATTGGAAAGCTAAATTTGAGGCCTAGGGTGGGCAATTTTGCCCACCATTTGGCATTAATTCCGCGTGGGCACTAAATCGTGCCACCCTACTGGGCTATGAAAAAAGAAATGACTAATGAAATTTCAATATTATTGGAATTGGCAGCCAACACCGATCTGGCAATAGGAAATCGCATCGAAGCGCTAGGCAAAGCGATTGACATGGCAGAATTCGAAGAGGAAATCGATTTTCTTTCTCTTGCCGATAAAGTCATTGAAGATATTTTATCAGAATCCGTTTCGCCTCTTATAAAAGCTGAGATTTACTACTTTCGCGCCAACATATGGAGCGCATTCAGACATATTAATAATGAACCCAATAAAACCACATGGGATTGGTGCCACGAAGCAGCCGAGAAAGAAATATATTATTTGCGTAGCGCGATTCATAGCCCGGGGTTTGATAATCTTGACCCCATGCTCCAATGCGCTATTGAAACAAATTTAGGGAATATTCTAAGCTTTGTTGGTCGCTTCGTAGATGCTTTGCAATATTGGGATAGTGCTATTCTACGGATCCCTAGGTTTGCCATGGCACTGGGCAATAGAGGATACGGACTAAACTACTATGCTCGGATGCTATTCGATAAAAAGCAGTCGGCAATTATGCTAACAAAAGCATATGATGATTTAATTGCTGCACAAAAAAATACCGCACTATTTGACAATCCAGATAATGAAAAACTTAAAAAAGAATTCCATCGTGTTTGCTTACAAATAACTCAGGTTTGCGACATTAACACCACCCATCGAAAGATTAGGGATGATGAATTCAATCCCAATTATGAAAATGAGGAGAGGTTTTATAGAAAGTGGTGCTTTAATCACCGATTATTTCTAAACCCTATTAATGATACTGGAATATATTTTTCAGCCGATTTCGACAGCCTAACAACCCCCAATATAATTACTTCATCACCTGGATTACCAACACCTATAAGAATATTCAATATAATAAAACAGGAATACGTTTCCGCGCGTTTCTTTTGTTATGAAGGCTTACAAAGTGATAATGTTCATTATTCTGATCACGATGTACTAATTTCAAATACACTCGATTACTCATCTCATGGATTAGCTATCGAACAAGTTAAATCAGCCCTTAGAATGAGTTATTCTTTGTTCGACAAAATCGCCCAATTGGTTAACTATTACTGGGAAGTTGGTATTGATCAAACTAAGGTATCGCTTCGTCATATTTGGTATAGGAAGCAAAATGGTTGTTACAAATTGCGCGAGCAGTTTTGCAATTACGAAAACTTGCCATTACGCGGACTATTTTGGCTTTCAAGAGATTTGTTCGACACGGAACCTGGATTTAGCAAGCATACTGATCCAAATGCAAGATCAATTGCTGAATTACGAAATCGTTTGGAACATGGCTTCTTATCAGTACATGGAATGGATTGGTCGGGCCCATTTTCTGGAACAGCCTTTTACAACGCGTTCTCTACTCAGCCAGATGAGAACTTATATGGTATTTGTAGAGAGGATTTGGCAGGAAAAACTATCCGAGTATTACAATTAGTACGTGCAGCATTAATTTATCTTGTATTAGCCATGCATAGGGAAGAGAAATTACGTGCGGAGAAAAGAGGTAAAGACGCATATATTATTCCAATTGATTTAAGTTATTTGGAGGATGACTGGAAGCGGTAAAATAATTGAGCCAGCCAGTATAGATACTGTTCTATAGCCCGCGTAGATACTGTTTTACGATCTACTCATGAATTTGGGATGGTTTTGGTCCCGTTATTCCGCCCCGAGCATCGCAGCTTTTGGCGAGATTAGCCCGTAGGGGAGCGGCAGGGATGCCGCTCGTTTTCGGAGGGGCAGGAAGCCCCTTCCGAAAACCCT
>FSSH01000144.1_pt1 | contig 140548 bp, 134 predicted proteins | sample 1166101 | NCBI WGS metagenome assembly FSSH01 (sample SAMEA32972668, study PRJEB13176) | freshwater metagenome | biome: Drinking water system; feature: Biomass in drinking water that filtered by 0.45 um membrane; material: drinking water | place: USA | collected 2012-12-20 | depth 0 m
CCAACATTATTACCCGTGAACATATTCGTTTGGGCGGTGATGAATTTGCAGTGATTGTGTATGAAGTGAATCAGCCATCCATTCAGGCGATTGCAGAAAAAATTAGCGCGGCTATCAGCCAGCCGATTAAACTTGGCGATGATTTTGTTATAATTGGCGCTAGTATTGGTATAGCCACAGCGCCATCTGACGCAAATACTCAATTTGATCTCATCAAAAAAGCAGATGAGGCGATGTATATCGCAAAAATACAGCACAAGAACTTTCAGTTCTACGCAAATCTTTAACTGCTCAATAAAGCAAAATCTGCATAATTGAAAAAACGCCCAAATCTTAATTGATTATGGGCGTTTAAAATTAAGCGTCAAAATAGGGTTAAGTAATAAGCTAACCTTTAAGCTTAATGCGCTATGTCCGAATCAAAATGGGATGTCGTCTTCAAAATCATCAAAGCTTCCGCCTGTTTTAGCAGGGGCTTGCTGACTCGCAGGCTTTTGCGCAGCGCTTTGTTGTCTTGGCTGCGATTGATTAAAGTCATCAGACGGCTGGCCTTGATCTATACCGCCATCATAGCTGGCGCTTGAGTTGCTGCCATCTTTGCCGCCTAACATTTGCATGCTATCCGCAATAATTTCGGTGCTGTAGCGGGTTACGCCATCTTTTTCCCATTTGCGCGTTTGCAAGCGGCCTTCTACATACACTGGGCGGCCTTTTTTAAGATATTCACCCGCGATTTCGGCTAATTTGCGATACATCACAATATTGTGCCATTCGGTTTTTTCTTGCTTAACGCCCGATTTATCTTTCCAGTTTTCGGTCGTGGCAATACTAAAATTGGCTACCGCTTCGCCATTTGGCATATAGCGCACTTCTGGGTCGCGGCCTAAATTACCCATTAAAATCACTTTGTTAACTGATGCCATTATCTGCCCCTATCAATTTTAAAATATTCTGCTCTATTAACGTTTGGCTATCATTACTTTGTTGATTGTTTACTTTTACAATCAGTAGTTTTTCTTGCGCAATCGCTACCGCCTCATGTACACCCGGCATTTGGGATATTTGTTGAGCGAGCGTTGTTGCTTGCTGCGCGTTTATATCATTTAGGTGATACATTTTTGTGCGCACCGCAGGTGGTGTAATCATACCAAAAGTTAACACCAACCAAATACACATTAACACGGCGCAAAAAATAAATACCGCAGAATAGTCAAAACGATGCGATAAATAGCCGCCCACCACTGCGCCTAAAAATATGCCAAAAGACTGCGATGTGCTGTGCACACCCATGGCCGTGCCTTTTGAGGCGGCGGGTGCCATTTTTGAAATGAGCGATGGCAACGATGCCTCTAAAATATTAAAGGCGGTAAAATAAATCAGCAGTGAAATGACCACGCCCCAAAATTGATGAATAGTGCTGGCAAATACAATTTGTGCAACCAACATCAAGGCCACCGCGCCAATAAACACCGTTTTGAGTTTTGCGCGCTTTTCGCCAATAATAATGGCAGGCAACATCAGCACAAAAGATGCGATTAAAACGGGCAAATACACTTGCCAATGCGTATTTACATTCATGCCGCTGGTTTCAGTCAATGCAAACGGCACTACAATAAACATGGCCATTTGCGCAGCATGCAGCGAAAAAGTACCAAAATTCAATCTTAATAGTTGCTTGTCGCGTAACACGCTTTTCATTTTTTCAGGAGCGGCCTGCGCATCTGAGTGAAACTGACTTAATACTGGATCTGGCACGTAATACTTAACTACTAAAATAGCCAGAAAAGATAAAACTGCGGTCATCCAAAAAATACCTGAAACACCAATCCATTGGTTAAGCAAAGGCCCAGCGACAAGCGATAGCGCGAACGTGATACCAATGGTCCCACCAATCATCGCCATGGCTTTTGTGCGATGCTCTTCGCGGGTTAAATCAGCAACCAAGGCAGTCACTACGGCTGAAACGGCGCCAGCACCTTGAATCGCGCGGCCAATAATGACCATATAAATATCTGTTGCCAATGCGGCAACCACGCTGCCGATAATGAATAAAGCTAGCCCAATATAGATGACTTTTTTGCGGCCATATTTATCGGATGCGATACCAAAAGGCAACTGTAACAACACTTGCGTTAAGCCGTATGCACCAAGCGCTAAGCCAATTAAAGTATGGTTGCTCCCGCCTTTTAATGTTTCAGCATACACAGAAAAAATGGGCAGTATTAAAAACATACCCAGCATGCGCAGGCCATAAATAGAAGCCAAGCTGATGGTAGAACGCAACTCAGTGGGCGTCATTTTGTCGGAGATTTGCATGGATGATGTTGGTTATCGTTTTTTATTACAGAAAAATTTAGCTGAAAACACAATAATTGCGTATATTAACAGGTTGCCTTAATTTTCGTTTGAAGCTGATGGAATATATCAAAATACGTGGTGCTCGCACGCACAATCTCAAAAACATTTCGCTGGATATCCCGCGCAATAAATTGGTCGTCATTACTGGTCTTTCTGGCTCTGGTAAATCCAGTTTAGCGTTTGATACCTTATACGCAGAAGGTCAGCGGCGTTATGTAGAAAGCCTTTCAGCTTATGCGCGCCAGTTTTTGGCACGTATGGATAAACCCGATGTAGACTTGATTGAAGGCTTATCGCCAGCGATTTCGATTGAACAAAAATCCACATCGCATAATCCGCGCTCAACCGTAGGTACCGTTACCGAAATTCACGATTATTTGCGTTTGCTTTACGCGCGCGCTGGCGACCCAGAGTGCCCAGACCATAATATCAAGCTAGAAGCGCAAACGGTTAGCCAAATGGTCGATAGCGTTTTAACGCTGCCCGAAGAAACTAAGCTGATGATTTTGGCACCTGTGGTGGCGAATCGCAAAGGCGAGCAGTTGGATTTGTTTGAGCAATTAAAAGCGCAAGGTTTTGTGCGTTTACGTGTAGACGGCAAAATTTATGAAATGGACGAGTTGCCGAAACTAACCAAAACGGTGAAGCACTCAGTAGACGTTGTGATTGATCGCATCAAAGTCAAAGCAGATTTAAAACAGCGCATCGCCGAATCGTTTGAAACGGCATTGCGTTTGGCCGAAGGTAAGGCCATTGCAGTAGAAATGGATACCGATAAAGAGCATCAATTCTCAGCCAAATTTTCTTGCCCTGTATGTGATTACTCACTAGCTGAATTAGAGCCGCGTTTATTCAGTTTTAACAATCCAATGGGTGCTTGTCCAAAATGCGACGGCTTAGGTAACATCAGCTTTTTTGACCCCAAACGCGTGGTTGCTTTTCCTACTTTATCTTTAGCCAGCGGCGCGATTAAAGGTTGGGATAAACGTAATCAATTTTACTTTCAGATGCTGCAAAGCTTGGCATCTCATTACAACTTTGATTTGGAAATGGCGTTTGAAGAGTTGCCACTGACCATTCAAGACGTTTTACTAAATGGTAGCGGACGCGAAGTAATTGCCTTTAAATATCTAAATGAGCGTGGTACGTTTTTTAGCAAAACCCACACATTTGAAGGTATTTTAAATAACCTGCAACGCCGTTATCGCGAAAGCGATTCAACCGCGGTGCGCGAAGAATTATCTAAATATTTAAACAACCAAGCTTGCCCAGAATGTAGCGGCACCCGTTTACGTCGTGAAGCGCGCCATGTAAAAGTGGGCGGCCAAAATATTCATCAAGTGTGCCAAGTGCCGCTTAAAGTAGCGCTACACTTTTTTGAAACTTTGCAACTAGAAGGCGCAAAACTGGCTATCGCCGATAAAATTGTAAAAGAAATCGAAAATCGCCTTAAATTCCTAACCAATGTTGGATTAGAGTATCTTTCACTTTCGCGTTCTGCTGAAACCTTATCAGGCGGTGAGGCGCAACGCATCCGCCTAGCCAGCCAAATTGGAAGCGGCTTAACAGGCGTGATGTATGTACTGGATGAGCCGAGTATAGGCTTGCATCAACGCGACAATGATAGATTGCTGGAAACCCTGAAACGCCTGCGCGATATCGGTAATAGCGTGATTGTGGTGGAACATGACCATGATGCGATTTTAGAAGCGGACTATGTGGTGGATATTGGCCCTGGCGCAGGCGAGCATGGCGGCCAGATTGTGGCTGAAGGCACGCCAGCCGAAATTTTAGCCAATCCAAAATCGTTAACGGGCCAATATTTAAGCGGCAAAAAACAAATCGAATATAAAAAAATCCGCACCAAGCCCGACCCATCGCGTTGGTTAAAACTATCCAACGCCACTGGTAATAATTTGCGCGATGTTTCAGTTGAAATCCCAGTTGGCTTGCTTACTTGCGTGACAGGCGTATCTGGTTCTGGCAAATCTACACTCATCAACGACACTTTATATCGCGTGGTTGCGCAGCATTTATATGGCAGCAATACAGAACCTGCGCCATTTAGCGAAATTGATGGCCTAGCATTTTTTGACAAAGTAGTTGATGTAGACCAAAGCCCAATTGGCCGTACACCACGTTCTAACCCTGCTACTTACACGGGCTTATTTACGCCGATTCGTGATTTATTTGCGGGCGTTCCAGAAAGCCGCGCACGTGGCTATGGGCCAGGCAGATATTCGTTCAACGTTAAAGGCGGACGCTGTGAAGCCTGCCAAGGTGATGGTGTGATTCGTGTGGAAATGCACTTTTTACCAGATGTTTATGTGCCGTGTGATGTGTGCAAAGGCCAGCGCTATAACCGTGAAACGCTAGAAATCAATTTCAAAGGCAAAAATATCCGCGAAGTGCTGGAAATGACAGTGGAACAAGCGCATGACTTTTTCCAAGCGCAGCCAGTCATTTCACGCAAACTGAAGACTTTGCTGGATGTTGGCTTGGGTTATATTACCTTAGGACAGTCTGCCACCACTTTAAGCGGCGGCGAAGCGCAGCGTGTAAAGCTTTCATTGGAGTTGAGCAAACGCGACACAGGTCGCACGCTGTATATTCTAGATGAACCAACCACTGGCCTGCACTTTGCCGATATTCAATTATTATTGGATGTAATTCATCGCCTACGTGACGCAGGCAATACCATTGTGATTATTGAGCACAACTTAGACGTGATTAAAACCGCAGATTGGCTAATTGATATAGGCCCAGAGGGCGGCGATGGCGGAGGCATTGTGGTGGGCGTAGGTACACCCGAAACCTTGGCTGAAAACACACAAAGCTATACAGGGAAATACTTAAAACAGATGATTTAGCTAAACAAACCAGCCAAAAAACTTAACCGTTTTTTTAGGACGAAAAAATTCACAGACTCTATGTTGCTGCACTCGCTACTCTCGCTAAAACAGATTGGTAATAATCAACTGTTTGCGCTGCAACTACTTCTGGTGAAAAACGTTTTTTACAATCTTCAATCGCATTTTTAGATAAGCGTTGCATTTTTTCAGGATCGTTGATTAGCATTAACACTTTTTCAGCGATACTCTCTGGGGATTCTGGCTCAGCTAATAGCCCATTGTAATCATCAATAATAATTTCTTTCATGCCGCCGACAGCAGTTGCTACTGTTGGGCAACCAGTGGCCAAAGATTCTAACAATGAAAGTGGAAAGTTTTCGTACCTAGAGCAAACGATTGTGACTAGTGCATTTTTTCGCAATTCTGATATACGCTCATGGTTGCAATGCCCTAAAAACTGAATACGTTTTTTAATATCGGCATCTAAAATAAATCGCTCAATGTAATTATCAATTTTAAAATCTTCGTCATTCCTCTTTAAACCTCTATCTGGTCCAACAAATAGCAATTCAACTTCGCTGTTTTTCATCGCAATCTGCCTAAATGCCTCCAAGACTAAATCCCCACCTTTAACTAAATCAAATCGTCCAACAAATAAAATCGACGGCTTCTGACTCATTGAATACTGCCATTGCATATCATAGGGGACCTCAGGAACGGGGTTTGGAATCACTTGAGCATTTGGCAACGCAATTCCATAGTATTCCCTCACTTTATTCAACACATCAAGACTGGGTGATGTTACACCTTGAGAATTTTTTATCGCCTCTCCTTCAAAAAGAATTCTTAATTTAAAATGCGGTTCGTTATGAGCCTGTAATATTGCGCCTATTAAAAACCAAGGCCCATGCAGTCGCGTAATGACTGTTAGTTTATTTTTTTTTACCAAATAGCTAGCCGTTCCAAATGACTCCTCAACCTCCAACACATCCAATGGTACCTCTAGTTGCTGCACTGCCAGTAATATTTTATTAGCGTTTTTTGCTACATACCTTTGATATTGAATTTTTTGCATGGAAGCACAATTACATTTAGCTAAAATTTTGTCCAATAGCTTTTGCCATATATTTCGGCTAATTTCTAACTTATCTAAATCAATCAGTCGATTTCTAACTTCAGGTATAAGTAAAGGCGCAGCTAGTATTATCGGGTTGGCAATCGCATCTATGCCAATCATTAAATTATGAATATATGTCACAATCCCATTGGGAAAGCGACCAACTGGCCAACTAGGTGAAATAAATCCGACTGCCAGCTTTGAATTATTAGAATCCAGATTTTGCATTTTATCTTCCTACTGAGTTTTTTGTTTGTTTAGAGATTCTGCTTGTCCAAGTAAAGCACCCGCTAACAGTAAATGCATAATACTCATTCCTGTATTGGGAATAGAATCAATAATACAAATTGCTAAAATTATCGTTAACACAGCAAAATAAACCTGATGCCTCGGATTTTTTATTTTCTCAATATTCTTGTGCGCATAAAATAAGGGCATCAGCAAAATTGCATAATAAAAGATAAAGCCTATAAACCCGTTAATGCCTAATTCTATAATCCATCTACCATCTGTGACACTGATATCTCTGCCCCATTGATTGTAAACTCTATTTCTACCCCAGCTATTCCAGCCGAAATAAGGCCTTTCCAAAGCGCGTGCAAGCAAAATAGTCTCATTCTCAAACCTAAATCTTAAAGATTGTGCGCGATCAGCGCTATATTGTTGTATGTTGCTGACAATTGCTTGATCGGGGAATATGCCGGCGGTTTTAGCAAAAGGGTAGCTAAACACAAGTAAAGCCAAAATTAAGGCCCACTTGGTCTGTTTAACTGGCTTTAACTTAAAAATAAACAACATTGCCAATAAAGCATAGCCCATAGCGGACCAAGTTTTGCATAGCACCAAGATGACACATAAATAAATCATCACTTTTGATGTGGAAAATACTGAAACTCGTACTCTGTTTCTTTGCAAAGCCATTGCTGCAATAAGGCATGTGGAAATCCAAAATGCCAAGCCTAATCCGTGCCCGTAAAACACAGTTGGTCTGTAACCATCACCGCGCATTTGTTGCACGAATTCAACGTTTGAATACCCATATACCCAATTGTGAAATTGCGGGCTTAATCTAAGCTCCACCAGCATAAATGGCGTATACAACAAGCCCATTACAACTAGCGTTTTAAATAATTTTTCGTTATCTTCAATATTGTTTAAAAAATATCTGCCTAGAAAAAACGGCATTAATGTCAGTAAAGTCCTAACGATTGTTGAAAATATATCATGCTGGGTCAGTCCAGGAAAAAATTTATTTCCAATCACAAATGCATCAGAGTTTGTCCATGTTGAAATGACTAATACGATTAGATACCCAATCAGTATTTTTGATGGCAAACCCGGTGGGAATAAAGTGAATTTTTTGCCTTTAAAAAACAAAAAAATTGCCAAAGAAAGTGAAGTCAGCGTCTCTCTATCTATGGGTGGAATTAGCGGGTAATCAACAGAAAAACCGTTAGGTAAAAATAATATAGCTAATGTGAAAGCGAAAAATATTGCTTGCTTTACTGGGTATTTTGAAAGTAGCCACAATACAACGAAAGGCCAGCTGTAAAAAACTAAACTGCCGAAAATATTAGGCACAAAATTACCTTAATTGAAAATACTAAGTTCATGGAATATCTACTAGCCGCATTCTAGCTTGTATCGTTGCGGTACGTCGGTTTAAATAACGTGTATTTCGGTGGTCATCATAAAAACGTGGATTGGGAATCATCGCGGCTAATTTTGCAGCCTGCGTTTTTCCTAGGCCTTTTGCAGTCGTTTTAAAGTAATGTTTAGCGGCAGCTTCTGCCCCAAATACGCCATTTCCCCACTCAATCATATTTAAATAAATCTCTAAAATGCGGCGTTTGGTGAGCATTTTTTCTAGCATTAGCGTAATCACCGCCTCTTCTGCTTTGCGCCACGGCGTGCGTCCGCTGGATAAAAATAAATTCTTGGCCAATTGCTGACTGATGGTTGAGCCGCCACCGACAATTTTGCCTTTTTTAATATTTTTTTCATAGGCTTTTTCGATGCCTTCCCAATCGAAGCCTTCGTGCTGCTTAAATTTTGCATCTTCACTGGCAATAACGGCGCGTTTTAGGTGTGTGGATATTTTTGCATAATCCACCCATTTATGTTTTAACTCGGCATCTGGATTGGTTTGCTGAATAATCGTAAGCCTGTCTTCCATAAAGGCAGTTGAGCTTGGGTTAAACTTAATCCACCAGCAAATATGCAAAAAAACCCATAGCTGATATAAAACTAGCCACGCCAAAAATACGACGATAGCGCGATTAAAATAACCCCAAAAACCAAGTGCCCTTGCATTTGGTTTGCTGTTAAATAGCCAGCGTAGCACTTAAGATTTTTCCATTTGCAACGCTCTAACCATGTGAATAACTGGCTGCGTATCAGGCCTAACATTGCGCCAAATATAAAATGCTTCTGCCGCTTGTTCAACTAGCATACCTAAGCCATCAGCCACTTGCGCACCTGCTGCTCTAGCCTGCGCCATAAAAGGCGTTTCGCGGCCATACATCATGTCGTAAGCTAAGCTGTTTTTACCGAAAATCATACTGGGAATAGGTAAGGCCGCATCCGTCAACCCTGCAGAAGTTGCGTTGATTATCAAATCATACGACCTATCAAGTCGCTCAAATATTTTTGATTGGACATCATTATGAGAAAACCTCATCACAATCTCTAATGCTTGCGCATTTACTAGAGTGCGATTTGCAATAGTGATGCTCTTAACACCTATCAGCGAGTTTGAAATACCATAGGCTGCGCCGCCAGCACCCAAAATTAAGATATGTTTACCTGCAATTTCAAAACCCAAATTTTTTTCAATATCGCTCCGCAACCCTATACCATCTGTATTATCACCATGGATTGAGCCATTAATATTGACTAAGGTATTTACTGCATTTGCCCCAGCACTTTTCACCCTTACACTAAGCGAGTCACATATATCAAACGCCACAAACTTAAACGGCACTGTGACATTTACACCTTTGTAACCTTGCGCAATCAAGTCTTTCACCGTTGCTTCAAAATCATCTAGCGGGGCAAGAATTGCTTCATAACTAATATCTTGATTAGTTTGCCTAGCAAACGCCGCATGAATAATGGGCGATTTACTGTGTCCAATAGGGTTACCTATCACAGCATACTTATCTGTCATGAATCAGTTAGTCCACGGCAAATTGGCATGTTTCCAGCCGTTAATTAATGTACGTTGCTTTAAAGCATTGGCTTCGCCTTCAAAGCCTTCCGACATATTGTAAGCTTGGCTATAACCAAATTGTTGCGCCACTACTGCCGCGTTGTGGCTACGTCCGCCAGTGCGACACATAAAGATAATGGTTTTATCTTGATTAGTTTGGCTTTGCAATTGCGCGGCAAAATTGGCATTAGCCACCATACCAGGATAAAACGCCCACTCAATGTGAAGCGCATTTGGCACGCGCCCAACCAAATCCAACTCGGCCTGACTACGTACATCAATTAATACAGAATTGCTGTCTTGCTGCAAGATGGCAAAAGTCTCTTGCGGGCTTAATTCACCAGCATAAGGCAAATTTTTACTGGCAGCACGCTGTTTGGCTATATTCAACAGCTCGGTAATTAATTGCATCGCAATTTTCCATCTGAAAAAATTTGAATAAATTATAGCGCGAAAAACTAATATCCACGGGATGCTTTCTAGCGCACTTTTGCCAGCATTTAATTTTGCACTAAATTAGTGCAAAATTACTTTGCACGCTCAATAAGAGTGCATGCTATTTTGCGTTTATTTGTTAAGTGAATGCTACAAAGCGTCTTTTTGCTATTTTTAGCTGGCACAGTTCCTGCTAAAATAACTTGTTTAAAGTTTGTGTACAAATTGTTTAGTCATTTTTCGATTCAATAGTTTAAGCCATACAATTTACCCAACGAGTTACTAATCGTTACGCATCAATTAAAGTCCGTCATTTAGAATCTAGGAGAGATCAATGTCAGTTGCAAATGTAATGAAAATGGTAAAAGAAAACGACATCAAGTTTGTTGATTTTCGTTTTACCGATACGCGCGGGAAAGAACAGCACGTAACTGTGCCTGTTTCAGCGTTTGATGAATCAAAATTTACTGAAGGCCATGCGTTTGATGGCTCTTCAATCGCTGGTTGGAAAGGCATTCAAGCCTCTGACATGCAATTAATGCCTGACGCATCAACAGCAAACATTGATCCATTTATGGACGAACCAACATTAATTTTAACGTGCGATGTAGTTGATCCAACAGACGGTAAAGGTTACGACCGTGACCCACGTTCACTAGCAAAACGCGCTGAAGCTTACTTAAAAGCCAGTGGTTTAGGCGATACAGCTTACTTTGGTCCAGAGCCGGAATTCTTCATTTTTGATTCGATCAACTGGTCTGTAGATATGAGCGGCTGCTCTGTTAAAATTAATTCAGAAGAAGCAGCATGGTCATCAAGCGAAAAATTTGAAGGCGGCAACACAGGCCATCGTCCAGCGGTTAAAGGCGGTTACTTCCCAGTTCCACCAGTCGATTCGTTGCAAGATGTTCGTTCTGCCATGTGTCTAACATTAGAAGCGATGGGCGTTCCTGTTGAAGTGCATCACCATGAAGTTGCAACGGCTGGCCAATGTGAAATTGGTACTAAATTTGCCACATTGACACAACGTGCTGACTGGACTCAAATCCTGAAATATGTTGTATTAAATACAGCACACGCTTACGGCAAAACAGCGACATTTATGCCAAAACCAATGTTTGGCGATAACGGTTCTGGTATGCACGTTCACCAATCTGTATGGAAAGATGGCAAAAACCTATTTGCAGGCGATGGCTATGCTGGCTTAAGTGAATTTGCTTTATACTACATCGGCGGTATCATCAAACATGCTCGCGCATTGAATGCGATTACTAACCCAGGTACTAACTCATACAAACGCTTAGTGCCACATTACGAAGCGCCAGTAAAATTAGCTTACTCTGCTAAAAACCGCTCTGCAGCGATTCGTATCCCATTCGTACATGGTGAAAAAGCACGCCGTGTTGAAGCACGCTTCCCAGACCCAATCGCTAACCCATACTTGGCTTTCTCTGCATTGCTAATGGCTGGTTTAGATGGCGTACAAAACAAGATTCACCCAGGTGAGCCAGCAACAAAAGACTTGTACCATCTTCCACCAGAAGAAGATGCATTAATCCCAACAGTTTGTTCTTCATTAGAGCAAGCGCTTGAGTATTTAGACAAAGACCGCGAATTCTTAACTCGCGGTGGTGTGTTCTCTGAAGACTGGATTGATTCTTACATTGCATTGAAAATGGAAGAAGTGACTAAGTTACGTCAAACGCCACACCCAGTGGAGTTTGGTTTGTACTACAGCTGCTAAGTTTGTAATGTAGACTTAACCAGTTTATTGCACCAAAAAAGGGCAGCGCAAGCTGCCCTTTTATTTTTGCACGCATTTTAGTGTTAAGTTTGCAGAAATCTGACAGCATTTACATTGAAGCAAATGCGTCAACCATAATAATCAATACTTCGTTGCTAACTGTAACAGTCTCATCTAAACTATTGCTATGAATAAACAATTAACATATTTAAGCGCACTTTTATTGGCATTTATTGTGCCAGCTTTAGCATATGCTGAAATTTACAAGCATGTCGATGCTGAAGGCCGCATCACTTATTCAAACGTTAAGATTAAAGGCGCTAAAAAATTAGATCTAGAGCCAGCCGACACTAATTTTGGTGGTGATAATAGTGCAGCTAGTCGCGCGACCAATCGCGCATCGCAGGCTAAAACAGCAACCCCCTCAAGCTTTCCAAAGGTTGATTCTGGCACACAAAACCTGCGCGACACCAAACGTAAAGAGGTTTTACAAGCTGAGTTGGAAGCTGAGCGGCAGGAGCTTGCAAAGGCAAAAGCCGCTTACATTGAAGCCGAATCTAAGCCTGAGGTTTATCAAAAAAGAAATGCGAATGGCACAACTTCAACCTTTCGCAACGTTGCTAAATTTCAAGAAAAAATGGGCGTTTTACAAGCCGATGTTGATGCGCATCAACGTAATATTGATTTGTTAACCAAAGAAATTGGCGCAACCAATTAAGCCTTTTGCAAAGCTGTAAAGCTGGCTTATCTCTTGCTTATATACAAGCAATTAATTTATTGCTGTAGTATTTAAGCCATGGTTCATAATGTCCCCTCAGGTTTTTCAGGTTTAGAGCATCTTGCAACGGCTGTGATGTTGCTAAACCAATCCAATCAAGTCGTTTATGCCAACCCCAGTGCCGAGGTTTTGTTTGCATTAAGCGCCACGCAAATCTCTGGTAATCATATTTCAGAGGTGTTTTTAAATTGCGAAATCTTACAATTAGCGATTGATAATGCGGTTAAAAATGATAGCCCATATCGCGAGCACGAATTTGCGATTACCACTGTGCGTCAACAGTCGTTTGCAGTCACTTGCACGGTAACGCCTGTTGAAATGAGCAAAGCAACTTTAATGCTTGAGTTTCAACAAATGGACCAACAATTACGTATCGCACGCGAAGAGCGCATGTTGATTCAGCAACAAGCTAACTCTGAATTATTGCGTAATTTAGCGCATGAAATTCGCAATCCATTGGGTGGTTTGCGGGGTGCAGCGCAATTGTTAGAGCATGAATTACCTAACCCCAGCTTACGCGAATACACGCAGGTCATTATTAAAGAGGCGGATAGATTACAAAGTTTGATGGACCGATTATTGGTACCGCATCGCGTGCCTAAATATGAGCCGACCAATATTCATGAAGTATTAGAACGTGTGCGTAGCTTGCTTCTAGCTGAATCGCCCAACAATATCAAAGTGCGCCGCGATTACGACACCAGCCTGCCAGATTTAATTGGTGACCGCGAAAAATTGATACAAGCTGTATTGAATATTGCGCGGAATGCGGTGCAGGCGATGCAATCGAATGGTACAGTGAATGCCGAAGTCATTTTAAGAACGCGCGCAGAACGTCAAGTAACGCTGGCAAAAAAACGTTATCGCGTTGCCATTAAGTTGCAAATTATTGATAATGGCCCTGGTATTCCTGCCGATATTCGCGATAAGATTTTCTATCCGCTAGTCACTGGGCGCGAGGGTGGTAGCGGCCTTGGCCTTGCGTTAGCGCAAACATTTGTGACGCAACACCATGGCATGATTGATTGCAGTAGTCAGCCTGGAAACACCTGTTTTACTATTTTATTGCCTGTTGAAACCACGGTAATGAAGCATGCGATTATTCAGCAATAAAAAGTGGTTAAGTATCGTCTAGCAACAATGAATATCGCCGTTAATTTGATGTATTTATGAGAGTAATATGAAACCAATTTGGATTTTGGATGATGACAAATCGATTCGCTGGGTGTTTGAAAAAGCGCTAGCGCGTACCGATTTAGAGTTTAAAACCTTCTCTTCTGTGGCAGAAGCGCTCAATGCGCTTAATCGCGAGCAACCGCAAGTGGTAGTCAGCGATATTCGCATGCCAAACGGTTCTGGTTTAGAGTTTCTAGCCGAAATTAAACAACGCTACCCTGATATTCCTGTGATTATTATGACCGCATATTCGGATTTAGAAAGCGCGGTAGCCGCTTTTCAAGGCGGCGCATTTGAATACCTAGCCAAACCGTTTGATGTAGATCAAGCGATTGATGTGATTAAGCGCGCGGTTGAGGAAAGCATGCGCCAAGCAGTTGATAACGTGGTGCTAGAAGAAACGCCAGAAATTATCGGCCAAGCACCTGCCATGCAAGAAGTTTTTCGTGCAATTGGTCGGTTAAGTCGCTCACATGCAACGGTGCTGATTAATGGCGAATCAGGCAGTGGTAAAGAATTAGTAGCCAGCGCATTACACAAACACAGTCCGCGTGCCGAAAAGCCTTTTATCGCCATCAATACAGCCGCCATTCCTAAAGATTTACTCGAGTCTGAATTATTTGGTCATGAGCGTGGTGCGTTTACAGGTGCCGCCGCTGCAAGACGTGGGCGTTTTGAGCAAGCCGATAATGGCACATTGTTCCTTGACGAAATTGGCGATATGCCAGCCGATTTGCAAACAAGGCTTTTGCGTGTGTTAAGTGACGGACAGTTTTACCGCGTAGGCGGCCACCAACCCATTAAAGTTAACGTACGCGTGATTGCCGCCACTCACCAAGATTTAGAAGAGCGCTTGAAACTCGGCTTATTCCGCGAAGATTTGTTTCATCGCTTAAACGTAATTCGCCTGCGTTTACCGCCGTTAAGAGAACGACGCGAAGATATTCCACATTTAACTAAACACTTCTTAGCGCAAAGTGCGATTCAGCTAGGGGTAGAACCCAAACAACTATCCGCTGCGGCATTGCGTTACTTAACCGCTGTGAATTGGAGTGGCAACGTACGCCAGCTAGAAAACGTGTGCCATTGGCTAACCGTAATGGCGCCTGGACAAAATGTAGATGTGGTAGATTTGCCGCCAGAATTAAAAGAAGACACCAGCAAAACCATTACCGCTAATTCTTGGCAAGAAGCGCTTGCGCAAGAAGTATCTGATGCACTCAATCGCGGTGAACAAAACGTATTAGAAGCCCGCACCAAGGATTTTGAGCGCGTGATGATTGTAAAAGCGCTTCAGCATACTGACGGCCGCCGTATTGAAGCGGCTAATCAATTAGGTATGGGAAGAAATACGCTAACGCGCAAGATTCAAGAGTTGGATATCAAAGAGTGATTTATCGAAGATAGATATAGCAAAGTAGGTTGGGTATTAGATGGCTCAACTTATCAATCCTAAATCTAATTTAGGACTGGTTGTCGTATTCCGCATTTTCAACATGCTTAAAATCATTTTCACAACCAATGAGCTTATCTTCGAACTCTATTATCAAATCTTGCAGCACAGATGCGGAAGTTATGAAATCAACAAATTTCTTGTTGGTTTCATAATTGGCTAAAGCTAAAGGTGGATTTTTTTAGTGAAAATATTTATTACGCATGCCGAAAAAAGTTGTGTTTCGCTGGCTACTACCCTACACATAGTACGCATATTAGGGTCAATAGCACCAATGGTCCCAACAGCAAAACTACCAGGTTGCGAAATGCTTCGCGAAAACATCATATAAAAAGCTGAAGAGGCTGAGCCGTGAACATCACCAGATAAGAATTTTTTTAGCTTTCTATGATAGTTTAGATGTGAAAGATGGCTATTACCAACGCCAAGAGTGATAAAACGCTCTACTCGTGGTGTAATTTTTCCATATCCAATGTATTTCCGCCAAAAATTTTCTTCATCATCTGCATTAAAATATGCTTCGGCGAACTCGCCATCTTCTGCTAGAGCCATCAAAAGCTCAATGCCTTCAATAAAATTACGGCAAAGTGCTTGCGCTGTTGAAGTTTGTCCAAGTAAAACCAGTTCGCGGATTGAAAGGACAATGCCTCGAACAGCAGAAAGTTGCATAGCAAAAGGAGAAGTTTGAGATGTTAATTTGAGGGAGTGTTGATACTTTTCATAATATATAAAAAACTTCACAGACTCATCAAGCAAAACAAGCCAACCTTGCATATTTGTCGATATTTCAGCCCTAATATTGGAACGAAGCTTACTAATTATTTTATTAAGCGAGCGGTACTTTGCTTTTCCTGCTGTTCCAGGAGCAGATGATACAAATTCCTTAATTTTTTCTTCAGATATGAGCATTAAAGTGCTAGTTATCCTCACCCAAACTTGCCAATAAATCAGCTTGATGTTCGGCTGATAGCGCGCCAATTAGCTCATCCATATCGCCTTCTGTAATCGCATCAATTTTATAGAGCGTAAGGTTGATACGATGGTCGGTGATGCGGCCTTGCGGGTAATTGTAGGTGCGGATGCGTTCAGAGCGGTCGCCTGAACCAATTAAGCTTTTACGTTCACTGGCGATTTTGCTGTTTTGCTCATCTACTTGTTTCGATTTAATGCGTGCCGCTAAAACCGCCAAGGCTTGCGCTTTGTTGGCATGTTGACTACGGCCTTCTTGGCATTCCACCACGATTCCAGTTGGTGCATGGGTAATACGCACAGCCGAATCGGTTTTATTAATATGCTGACCGCCAGCGCCAGATGCTCGGTAAGTATCAATGCGAATATCGGCTGGATTGATAATGGTATCGTTGATTTCATCGGCTTCTGCCAGCACTGCTACTGTACAAGCAGATGTGTGGATACGGCCTTGCGTTTCAGTATCTGGCACTCGCTGTACACGGTGCACGCCTGATTCGAACTTAAGTTTGGAATACGCGCCATAGCCCTCGATTTTGGCAATAATTTCTTTATAGCCGCCTACTTCAGATTCATTGGCCGACATAATCTCGACTTTCCATTTTTGGCGATCGGCATAGCGGCTGTACATACGATATAAATCGCCACAGAACAAGCCAGATTCATCGCCACCCGTACCTGCGCGAATTTCTAAGAAGATATTTTTATCGTCGTTAGGGTCTTTTGGTAACAATAGCTTTTGTAGATCCAGCTCTACTTTTTCTAACGTTGCTTTGCCGTTGTCGATTTCTTCTTGCGCAAATTCTTTCATGTCAGGGTCGCTCAACATGCTTTGCGCTTCTTTGATATCAGATTCAGCTTTTTCAAACAAATGATATTGCTCAACAATTGGCGTGATTTCAGCGTGCTCTTGGGTAATTTTTCGATAATTATCCATATTGTTGGTGACGCCTTCACTGCTCATCAGGCGATTTAATTCTTCTAAACGCTCGCTTAACGTGGCGAGTTTTCTAATCATGCTGGGTTTCATGCTGGGATTCTTTTTTAGGGTGTTTTTAAGTGTTAAGTATTAGTTTTTAATATGGTACAGCTGACGAAGTAATTGTTCTAATCTAGCGTGCTCGTCGCCATGTGCCGCATTGAGCGCGTGGCTAGGTGCATGCAAAAATTTATTGGTGAGCGCATTGCTGAGCATATCTAACACAATGGCTGGGTTTTCCCCTTTTTGAATCAGCTTCAGCGCTTTTTCTAATTCATTGATACGCACCGCTTCAGCTTGATCTCGCAAGGCTTTAATAGTGGGCACTGCATCGCGTTTTTTAAGCCATTGCATAAAGCCTTCAACGCGCGCGGCTACAATCATTTCAGCATTAATGGCGGCGGTTTGGCGGTTTTCCATGCCATCGTTCACCACTTGCGCTAAATCATCCACCGTATACAAAAACACATCATCCAATTGTGCGACTTCTGGCTCAATATCACGCGGCACAGCTAAATCAACCATAAAAATCGGGCGATGGCGGCGCGTTTTAATCGCGCGCTCAACCATGCCCAAACCGACAATAGGCAGTTGGCTGGCTGTACTGGTAATGACAATATCAAATTCGGCAAAACGCTCAGGCAAATTGTTCAGCAAAATTGCCTCTGCATTTACCGCTTGTGCATTAATTTTGGCCGCCAATAACGCACCCCGTTCTATGGTGCGATTTGCCACTGTCATTGATTTAGGTTTTTGCGCAGCAAAATGGTCCGCGCATAACTCAATCATCTCGCCTGCGCCAATCAATAGTATTTTTTGATGTTTAATATCGCCAAAAATACGTTGCGCTAGTTTAACCGCCGCCGCCGCCATGGATATTGAACTACCACCAATATCAGTATTGGTACGCACTTCTTTGGCGACTTCAAACGTGCGCTGAAATAGCTTATGCAACAATGTACCCAAAGTACCTGCGTCTTGCGCTACTTTGACCGATTGCTTGAATTGCCCCAAAATCTGTGGCTCGCCCAGCACCATGCTGTCTAAGCCAGAAGCCACACGAAACGCATGCTTAACCGCTTCTTGATTACTTAATGTGTAGGTGTAAGGCTGAATATTATGCAAATCTAAGCGATGATATTGTGCCAGCCAATTCACAACAGGCTCTGGGTTTGCCGATTGCACATAGATTTCAGTGCGGTTACAAGTGGACAAAATAGCGGCCTCAGCTACATTGTGTGCGGTTAAATCGCTTAATGCGTGATGCAAAATATCGCTATTAAAAGCAACATGCTCGCGAATTGAGATAGGGGCAGTGGTGTGATTCACACCAATTGTATAAAGCTGCATGTAGCTATTTTACCAACTCATTCAACATATTAGTATGATTTTCAAGTATCTATTCACTCTAAACTGAGGCGCATGTCCTAAAACTGCAAAATGGCGTTAAAATAACACCTTAGTACTGTCATTCGTTACAGTTAATTTAAATATACTTATAAAAATTGTGGATGTTAGCCATGGATAAAACTTTTAGAATTGCCCCTAGTATTCTCTCTGCAAACTTTGCCAAATTGGGCCAAGAAATTGAAGATGTGATTAACTCAGGTACCGATATTGTGCATTTTGACGTGATGGATAACCACTACGTGCCAAACCTGACAATCGGCCCTCTGGTCTGTGACGCCATCCGCGAAACAGCAAAAAAAGTAGGCGCACTTATTGACGTGCATCTAATGGTTAAGCCTGTAGACCGTATTATTCCTGACTTTGCAAAAGCGGGTGCAAACATCATTACCTTTCACCCCGAAGCGTCTGACCATATTGACCGTAGTCTAGCTTTAGTACGTGATTTGGGTTGCAAATCTGGCCTGGTATTTAACCCAGCAACGTCTTTAAGCTACTTAGACCATGTCATGGATAAAGTGGATATGATTTTGCTGATGTCGGTTAACCCTGGTTTTGGCGGTCAAAAATTTATTCCAGAAACATTAGAAAAATTGAAATTGGCGCGCGCACGTATTGATGCTTACTACGAAAAAACAGGCCGTCAAATCTGGCTTGAAGTGGATGGCGGCGTGAATGCTAACAATATTGCCGAAATTGCGCGAGCTGGTGCAGATACGTTTGTTGCAGGTAGCGCGATTTTTGGCGCACCAGGCGAGAACGATAAAAATCGTTACGATACGGTTGTAAGCGCGATGCGTACTTCGTTAGCGACGGTATGAGTTAACACTTAAATATTGAGCAGTTTTTAGCGTTAAGTACTCAGTGAAATTTAAGGTGAAAGCCGTCATGATTGATCTTGACGGCACCTTGATACATACTGCGCCAGAAATCGCGTGGGCGGCGAATGTCATGTTGGCCGCATTAAACCTGCCTAACTTAACACCTAAAAAAGTCGAAAAATTTATTGGTGAGGGCGCGGCTACTTTGATTGCACGTTGCTTAATGCAACAACTAAATGCTGAGCCAACCCAAGAATTATTAACGACTGCAAAGCCTTTATTTTTTGATGCTTATGCGCAGATTGTGGCAGAAAGCAAACCTTATCCGCAGGTGACTCAAGCGTTACAGCTATTTAAAAAAATGGGCTTAAAGCTGGCTTGCATCACCAATAAACCAACCGCTTTTACCATACCATTGCTAGAAAAAAGCGGTTTACTACCCTATTTTGATGTGGTGGTAGCGGGTGATACTTTGCAAAGAAAGAAGCCAGATCCTGACCAGATTTTTTTTGTATGTGAAAAGTTTTCGATTTTGCAAAGTGACGCGGTTTTAATCGGCGATTCTAAAACCGATATTGCGGCTGCGCGCAGTGCAGGTTGTCGCATATTTGCTGTGCCTTATGGCTATAATCAAGGGTATAGTATCGATATTGATACAGTGGATGCGTTAATTCCTCAACTGATTGATGCGATTGATTTAATCGCAACTGATTGATGAACTCTTTTTTAAAATAATATTTTTATAGACTACAAATATGTATTTCCTGATTAACAAAGCAACAATGAATTGGCGATGGTGGCGAAGTTTGTAAGTAGAGCGGATAAAGTCCACTCAAATCTTTAACCCCATTTAAACCAATACTACTGTAGAAACCTGTTAGGAAATTTATGTTTAGCACCATCAATTTAGAGCAATTCAACGCGCTTAGCGCGCAAGGCTACAACCGTATCCCGCTGGTATTAGAAACGTTTGCCGATTTAGATACGCCGCTTTCTTTATATCTTAAACTGGCCAATCAACCCTTTTCATATTTATTAGAATCCGTACAAGGCGGCGAGCGTTTTGGGCGCTACTCGATTATCGGCTTGCCAGCCAAAACGCGTATTGTGGCGCATGGCAATGATGTTCAAGTATTAGAAGGCGAAACGCTGATTGAATCCGCCGAAAATATTAACCCATTAGATTTTATCAAACATTATCAGGCACGTTTTAAAACACCGCCCTATGCAGGTTTGCCACGTTTTACAGGTGGCTTAGCAGGCTATTTTGGTTATGAAACCATACGCTATATTGAAAAACGTCTGGCAAACACTAAAAAACCAGATGCGATTGAAACGCCAGATATTTTGCTGATGGTGTCAGAAGAATTAGCGGTTGTCGATAACTTAAGCGGCAAACTTTATTTTATTGTGTATGCCAACCCTGCCGAAAAAAATGCCTACAAAAATGCGTTAAGTCGCATAGACGGTTTATTAAAAATGTTACGCAAAACGGTCGCGATTCCTCAAGCTGTCGCTAGCGCAAAAACATCTGCACAATCCGAATTTGGTGAAGATAATTTCAAAGCAGCCGTCAAATGTGCGCAACAATATATTTTAGAAGGCGATATTATGCAGGTGGTGTTAAGCCAGCGCATGTCGCAAGAATTTAGCGCGCCGCCATTATCGTTGTATCGCGCCTTGCGTAGCTTAAATCCGTCGCCTTATATGTTTTATTACGACATGGGCGATCACCATGTGGTTGGCGCTTCGCCCGAGATTTTAGTGCGACTTGAAAATGGCACAGTGACTGCACGACCAATCGCAGGAACGCGTCCACGCGGCAAAACACGTGAAGAAGATTTAGAACTGGCAGTTGAGTTGCTAGCCGACCCCAAAGAGCGCGCAGAGCATGTGCAGCTGATGGATTTAGGTCGTAACGATGTAGGTCGCGTGGCCGAAACTGGCTCAGTTAAAGTGACAGACAATATGATGATTGAACGTTATTCGCATGTGATGCATATTGTGAGTAATGTTGAAGGCAAACTAAAGCCTGGCATGGATGCGATTGATGTGATTAAAGCGACCTTCCCTGCAGGCACGGTTTCAGGCGCACCCAAAGTACGTGCAATGGAAATTATCGACGAATTAGAACCCAGCAAACGCGGCATTTACGCAGGAGCAGTTGGCTATTTGGGCTTTAATGGTGATATGGATGTGGCGATTGCGATTAGAACAGGTGTGATTAAAAATAGTCGGCTATACGTGCAAGCGGGCGCGGGCATTGTGGCCGATTCTGTTCCACAATCAGAATGGATTGAAACGCAAAATAAAGCACGTGCGGTATTGCGCGCTGCTGAGTTGGTGCAAGCAGGACTGGATATTCAATAACAACACTGAGATAAAGCGGATCAAATAAAATGAATGTGGAATGATGAATATGTTCACATACGTCAATACAAATGTTGGGAGATTTTTGCTTGTTGCTTTAGCCTACTTTATCACGGCTAAACTCGGGCTAATGGTGCCTTACAAAGAATCAATCGTTACCTTAATCTGGTTGCCATCGGGCATTGCTGTGGGCGCAATCATGCGCTGGGGCAAAATTAGTTTGCCCGCTATTTTTATAGCTGCAGGCTTGGTTGAATATTCTGTTGGTTTACCTGTTTACACCTCAATCGGCATTGCCTGCGGTAATACACTTGCGCCTTTTATTTGCGCTTATTTGTTGCAAAAATTTCAATTTAATCATGCATTAATCAAACAACAAGATATTGGTTTAATGTTGGGTGCAGCAATAATTGGTATGCTGATTTCGGCAACTGGCGGCACATTCATTTTATATTTAAGTGATTTATTGCCAGAGACACAACTCCCTAGAGTCTGGTTTGTCTGGTTGGTCGGCGATACAGTTGGTGTTTTGCTGGCATTGCCTTTAGTGCTCAATGTGCAGAAAAAATCACTACAAATCAGTGCGCGGCAAATTTACCAGTTAACCGCTTGGTTAGTTTTATTTGTGATTAGCGAGCTGATTATTTCTGCTTTAGTACCAAGCTTAAATAAACAATTCATGTTATCCATATTCCTCATTTTGCCTGCATTGGTTTGGGCTTCGATGAACTTTGGCATTGTTGGCGGATCGTTGGTGGTGATTGTGCTATCGGTGATTGGTGTGCTGATTGCATCCAACGGTTATGGGTCTTTTTACAGCATTAGCGCCACTGACGGCATCTTTTCGCTATGGATGTTTATGGTGACTTTGGTTGTGATTATGTTATTAATTTCAGTATTGCAATCTGAGCGCAATTTGGCAGAAACTGCCTTACGCCACAACGGCAAACAGCTTCGCGCAGTGATTGATGGCGCTTTAGACGGCATTGTGACGATTGACCAAACAGGCGCTTTGGTTGAATTTAACCCAGCTGCTGAACGTATTTTTGGTTACAAAAAAGCAGAAGTGATGGGCAAATCACTGGCAGAAGTGATGATTCCACCGAATTTACGTAACGCTCACGATAAAAAGCACCGCGAATTTGTGTTAACAGGCAAGAAGAATATATTTGATAGGCGTTTAGAATTAACTGCAATGCGTTCAGATGGGTCAGAATTTCCAGTGGAATTAACGCTTACATCGTTAAATGAAGATAGAACTTCACTAATCACCGGCTTTATTCGTGATATATCAGCGCAAAAGAAAGCGCAGCAAGAAATTGAAAACTTTGCCTATTACGACACACTAACAAGATTACCCAATCGCCGATTATTAATCGACCGTTTTCAACGTGCTGCTGTTGCGTGCAAGCGCACCAAAACGCACTGCGCGTTAATATTTGCTGATTTAGATCACTTTAAATTGCTTAATGACACTAAAGGTCACGACTCAGGCGATCGTCTATTAATAGAAGTGGCGAATAGAATTCAGGATACCATTCGCGCAGGCGATACGGTTGCGCGGCTCAGTGGTGACGAGTTTGTGATTATCATTGAAAACTTAGATAGCTTGCCAAATATTGCTTATAGCCAAGCCAGCGAAGTCGCTCAAAAGCTATTGATGGAGCTAAATAAAAGCTATCAGCTAGAATTGTTTGAATTTAATACAACGGCTAGCTTAGGATTAACACTATTTAACGATGATAAATTGAGTTTTGAAGACCATTTAAGACATGCCGATACAGCGATGTATCAATCCAAAGCAGCAGGTCGCAACACATTCCGTTTTTATGATGAGTTAACACAGGGAAATGTAGAGCGTGGTTTTACACTAGAGTCTGCTCTACACAGTGCACTAAAAAATGAAGAGTTTTACCTGCATTTTCAAAGCATTGTGAATGAGCAGCAAGAAGTTGTCGCTGCAGAGGCATTGCTAAGATGGTCGCACAGTACGCTAGGCCTAGTTAGTCCTGCTGAATTTATTCCCATTGCCGAAAAAAGTAATCAAATTATCAAAATCGGCCATTGGGTGTTAGTGCAAGCGTGTCATCAATTAAAAGCTTTGGAGTCTTCACCAAAACTCAGTAAAATTATACTTTCCGTTAACATCAGTGCTAAGCAGTTTTTATATATTCATTTTGTACACGATTTGCGCGATTTAATTATAAAAACGGGTATCAATCCAGATCTTTTAAAATTAGAACTCACTGAAACTGCTGTGATTGATAACATTGATGATGTGATTGAAAAAATGAAAGTACTAAGAGGACTAGGCGTTAGAATTGCGCTGGATGATTTTGGCATGGGGCAATCCTCACTAATCTACCTAAAAAAACTGCCCCTAACGCAAATTAAAATTGATCGTTCGTTTGTAAACGATATGCTGACTGATTCTAGCGATGCCGCGATTATTCAGATGATTTTAGCCATTGGTACAACCATTCATTGCCATATTGTTGCAGAGGGCGTTGAGAAATTAGAACAATTTGAATTATTAAAGAAATTTGGGTGTCGTTATTTTCAAGGATTTTATTTTAGTAAGCCAGTATCATCTTTTCATTTTGAAAAACTGGTCGAATCACAATAAAAGATTTACCTGACTACCAAAAGCCAACCCAATATTAAACAGAATGACTGAGCTGCCATGTTACTGATGATTGATAATTACGATTCGTTCACCTACAACCTAGTGCAATATTTGGGCGAGTTGGGACAAGACGTGCAAGTGTATCGCAATGATGAAATTGATTTAGCCGCTGTTAAAAGCTTAAATCCGCGCCATATTGTGATTTCGCCAGGCCCTTGCACTCCAAACGAGGCGGGCATTAGTGTGCCGCTGATTCATGAGTTTGCTGGCAAGATTCCATTGCTCGGCGTTTGTTTGGGGCATCAAAGTATTGGCCAAGCTTTTGGTGGAAATATCATCAAAGCTAAAACCTTGATGCATGGTAAAACTTCACAGATTCACCATACTAATTCAGGTGTATTTAGCGATTTGCCAAACCCATTTACCGCTACACGCTACCATTCACTAGTGATTGAGCGCGCTACGGTTCCCGATTGTTTAGAGATTACGGCATGGACTGAAGATGGTGAAATTATGGGTGTTAGACATAAAACGCTACCAATAGAAGGCGTACAATTTCATCCCGAATCGGTATTAACTGAGCATGGACATGCCTTACTGAACAACTTTTTGAAGGCATATTAAGCGTAATGTCGTTAATCAATTACAAAAAAGCATTAGAAGCGCTGATAGCAGGCCAAGATTTAAGCCATGCTGAGATGTTAAGTATTATGCAGCAAGTGATGCAGGGCGAACTCACGCCTGCACAAATTGCAGGCTTTTTAATCGCTTTACGTATCAAAGGCGAAACAGTGGATGAAATTACCGCCGCTGCAACTGTGATGCGCGCGCTTTCCACCAAAGTCAATATTGAAGACACAACTCACTTAATCGACACTTGTGGCACAGGTGGCGATGGTATTCAAACGTTTAATGTATCCACCGTTTCAGCTTTTGTCGCCGCTGCCGCAGGCGCAAAAGTCGCCAAACATGGCGGCCGTTCAGTGTCATCCACTTGCGGCAGCGCTGATGTATTAGAAGCGCTGGGCGTAAACGTTAACTTAACGCCTGAGCAAGTCGCCAATTGCGTGAATACGATTGGCATTGGTTTTATGTTTGCGCCGAATCATCATAGCGCCATGAAGCACTCCGCCCCTGTCAGGCGCGACTTGGGTGTGCGTACGCTGTTTAATTTGCTTGGCCCACTCACAAATCCTGCCAACGCCAAGCGCCAAGTAATGGGTGTTTTTAGGGAAGATTTAACATTAACTTTGGCAAAAGTGTTGCAAAATTTAGGTTCAGAGCATGTATTAGTTGTGCACGGCCAAGACGGCATGGACGAAATTTCATTCACCGGCGATACGGCGATAGCCGAACTTAAAGATGGCAAGATTAGCCAATATACAATTAACCCAGCCCAATTTGGATTCAATTGTCACGATTTAAGTATTATTCAAATACAAAATGCAGAGCAATCAAAAGCCATGATTTTAGACGTACTTAACGCTAAAAATGATGCGAAAATTAGCGCAGCCAGAGAGATTGTTTTAATGAACGCAGGAGCTGCGATTTATGTGTCGGGTGTGGCAGAAAGCCTGCAAGCGGGTATTAATCTAGCCGCTTCTGTGATTGATAACGGGCAAGCGTTAGCTAAACTCACTGCGCTTAAAGCGGCTTAAATGCAATTAAATTCAATGTTTGTCACTTATTTTAAAACCCTGATACTTGCATTGTTAGTTAGCGCTTGCTCACAAAGTGAGCCTTCTGCTGATTCAAATAGTGGCAAGCAATCGGCAACTGCGGTCAAATCGCAAACACAGCATTTGCAGTTAAAATCGCTGGGTTCAAATGTATTCACAGGTACATCAAATGATAGTGATGCGCCAAATTTGCGCAGTGCACAAACGCTATATTTAGCTAAGCTGAGCGATGTACAAGTAGAAGATAATGGTAAAGTGATTAAAATTTTGGCCAATGATAATGACGGATCGCGGCATCAAAAATTCATCGTCCAAATTGCTAGCGGACAAACGTTATTGTTTGCGCATAATATTGATTTAGCGCCGCGTATCGATGATATTGCAGTGGGCGATACCATCAGCTTTCGCGGTGAATACGAATACAACCCCAAAGGCGGCATCGTGCATTGGACGCACCACGATCCACAAGGCAGCAATTTTGGTGGCTGGATTAAACACAATGGCAATATTTATCAATAATTTAAATCACGATAATTTGCATCAAATTAGGTGTTAAGTACCATTTTTAAGGTCAGACAAACCCAGATATGAGCGATATTTTAAATAAAATTTTAGCCACTAAATTAGTGGAAGTTTCTGCCGCAAAAACAGCAATTAGCGCTGAAGCAATACAAGAACTCGCTCGCGCCCAAGCAAAACCGCGTGATTTCATAGGTGCTATCCGCGCAAAAATCGCGGCCGGCGATGCGGCTGTCATTGCCGAGATCAAAAAAGCCAGCCCATCCAAAGGCGTGATTCGTGCTGATTTTAACCCAGCAGAAATCGCTAAAAGCTATGAAAATGGTGGCGCAGCTTGTTTGTCAGTACTCACTGATGTTGAATATTTTCAAGGTAATAGCGATTATTTAAAACAAGCGCGCGCCGCTTGCAACTTACCTGTGCTTCGCAAAGACTTTATGATTGACACCTATCAGGTGTACGAAGCGCGCGCGATGGGTGCAGATTGCATTTTGCTAATTGTAGCCGCGCTCGAATTAAGCCAGATGCGTGAACTAGAAAAAGTGGCGCATGATTTGGGCATGGCGGTGTTGGCTGAAGTGCATGATGGTGACGAACTTGAATTGGCATTGCAATTGGAAACACCGCTGGTAGGCATTAACAATCGTAATTTACGCACTTTTGATGTCACCTTACAAACTACATTGGGCTTGCTAGATAGGTTGCCTGACGACCGTATTATTGTGACTGAATCGGGCATTTTTACCGCTGAAGATGTCAAATTGATGCGCGGTAACCATGTGCATACATTTTTGGTGGGTGAGGCGTTTATGCGACAAGCTGAACCAGGTGAGGAATTGGCAACAGTTTTTGCCTAAAAAAATTGGTTAAGTCTAGATTAAAGGATGCAACATGAGCTACCCCTATTCCCGCCCGCGTCGTATGCGTAAAGATGAATTTTCACGCCGCTTGATGCGCGAAAATGTACTCACCAGCAACGATTTAATCTACCCTGTATTTGTATTAGATGGTGAAAATCGTATAGAAGAAGTCACTTCTATGCCCGGCGTAAAGCGCCAAAGTATTGATGTGTTATTGAAAACTGCAGGTGAATGTGTCGCACTTGGCATTCCATTATTAGCGCTTTTTCCAGTAGTGGATGCGAAATTCAAAAGCCTAGATGCTGCAGAAGCCTTTAATCAAAACGGCTTGGTGCAGCGCGCGGTTAAAGCATTAAAAGCGGCTTATCCGCAATTGGGCGTAATGACGGATGTCGCGTTAGACCCTTATACCACGCACGGCCAAGACGGCTTGATTGATGACGCTGGCTATGTGTTAAACGATGAAACGATAGAAGTATTGGTAAAACAAGCCATATCGCACGCAGCAGCGGGTGCTGATATTGTTGCACCCAGCGATATGATGGATGGCCGTGTGGGGCAAATCCGCGAAGCGTTAGAAAGCACACATCATATTCACACCAAAATTTTGGCGTACTCTGCCAAATATGCCTCCGCTTTTTATGGTCCATTCCGCGATGCAGTCGGCTCAGCTGGCAACTTGGGTTCTGGCAATAAATATACCTATCAAATGGACCCAGCTAATGCCGATGAGGCGATGACCGAGGTTGCGCTGGATATTTCGGAAGGCGCAGATATGGTGATGGTAAAACCTGGCATGCCGTATTTAGATATTGTGCGTCGCGTGAAAGATGAATTTGGCGTACCCACTTTTGCCTATCAAGTGAGTGGCGAATACGCCATGCTAAAGGCCGCCGCGCAAAATGGCTGGCTAGATGAAAAGGCTTGTGTATTAGAAAGCTTACTGGCGTTTAAACGTGCAGGTGCAGATGCAATTTTGACGTATTTTGCGATGGATGCAGCGCGTTGGTTAAAAAGTTAGGCTAATTTGAGGGTTAAGTCGCTTTTGTCACTATAAATTTATACGTACTTAACACATAAAAAGCATCAAAAAACTGAGATTAACGCTTTCAGTTCAGCGATATTCATGCGCTCGGCATTTGCACCATCACTGCTCTTTTTGGTGGCAACACGTAAATCATCCACATCAAACACGCTCAGTTTCTGTACACCCAATTCAGTTTCTAAGGTAAACACAGGTACTGTTTTACGCACTTTATCTTTCTTATCTTTGCTGGGCTTATCTGATAAGCGATACGACTTTTCGCTGCTTTCAAATGGAATTTGCATATTCAGCAAAAACATTTCGACTTCTTTTGCGCTATCAGCAAATAGGTGAATATTGGTTTGTGCAAATTTTCCTGCCGTGCCATCCAACACACTACCTGTTAGGTGCGGATTAAAACGCTCAAATAATTGCATGGTGATGAGTGCTGCTTTGCGTAGCTTTTCTAGCTCTAGTGGCTGCTCATCGGCGTTGTAGATTTCGTGATACAGCCTGATTTCTTCTTCAATTTCGGCATTGGTGGGTAGTACGCTATTTTCGCTGATACACAATTGCTTACCTGCTTTTTTCTTAGCATAGGCAAAATCATTGATGCCGTCTTCTGCCATCATACGCGCGGCTTGCTGGGCAATCATCTGCCGAATATGATCTTGATTTTCGCGTGCCATCACTAATTAATTAGTATCTGGATGGGCTTAACATTTGAGCGGCCGCGTCTGACCCGCCAACTGTGCTGGCGGGTTTAGCAACTGGCTTGGGTTTGTTGGCTGCTTTTGTATCTTGCGCCGAATCGCGCATTGGTTTAATTGCTGGCTCGTTTTGCTTGTCTTGATTGTTAGGCAGTGGACCACTAGGTTCGGGCTGCCACTGCAATGGATTGATCATGTTTTCTGGGAAGCTTGATACATCTGGTTCTTCCATTGGTGGCAGAGCAATCTCTGCAGTGGGCGGCGGATTTTCATGATAAAAATATTCATTAATTCCATCTTCATCTTCACCGACTAGCACACCCGTGCCTGGGTTAATTTTTACTGTCATGACACCATCTGGTATTTTGACTGGATTATCTGGCATACCCTTTAATGCGGTTGCCATATAGCTAATCCAAATAGGCAATGCAGCTTTACCGCCTGTTTCGTCACGCCCTAGAGAGCGTGGCTGGTCGAAACCAATCCATGCTACTGCCACTTGTCTTGGATTGTAGCCAGCAAACCATGCATCTACTTGATTATTCGTAGTGCCTGTTTTACCAGCCAAATCTTGACGTCCAAGTTGCCTTGCCTTGGTAGCAGTACCTCGTTGCACAACGTCATGCATCATAGAAGTCATCAGAAAAGCGTTGCGGCCATCAATGACTCTAGGCGCGTCTTGCCCAGCAACTGGGTAGCGTGTCTGCTCAATGATATTGCCATTACTATCTGTAATTTTGCTGATTAAATGTGGCTTGACTCTGAAGCCACCATTGGCGAAAACTGCATAGCCATTCGCCATTCCCCAAGGCGTTGCAGCGCCCGCGCCTAATGCCATCGTGAGATAAGCGGGATGGTCTTTGCGTGAAAAACCAAATTTAGTAATGTAGTCTTGCGCGTAACGTGTACCAATTTGTTCAATCACACGTATAGAAACCATGTTTTTTGATTTAGTCAATGCAGTGCGTAAGCGCATTGGCCCACTAAATTGCCCATCATAATTCTTAGGCTCCCATGCTTTATTTCCGCCTACCTCTTCTGCTGTCATTGCAAAAGGTTCATCTTCGATGATGCTAGCGGGCGTTAAGCCTTTTTCTAAAGCGGCAGAATAGACAAAGGGCTTAAAACTAGAACCTGGTTGCCGCCATGCTTGCGTCACATGATTAAACTTATTTTTATTAAAATCAAAACCACCGACTAACGCAGTAATTGCGCCATTTGCTGGGTCAAGCGCAACCAATGCTGCCTCTACTTGTGGCAATTGAACAATATGCCAAGTACCTTGGCTTTTAATAATACGCACTACCGAACCCGCTTTAATTTTATGATTCTTAACCACTTTATCAGCCAAGTTTTTTTTCAGCACACTCAAACCAGCACCACTGATTTCTAACACTTCATTTTTCTTACTAAACACCTTAACCAACTTGGCAGAAACCTCCAAAACAACGGCTGGTACAAATCCGTTATACTCTTCAATATCTTCTAAAGCCGTTTGCAAGCCCTCTGCTAAATCAGCTGATTGCAACTTATTTAAATCAATTGTTTTTTCTGGTTTTTGATACCCTTGCCTACTTTGGTACTCTAAAATACCCTGCGTCACCGCGCTGTTAGCCGCTTCTTGGTTAGACTTTTTAATAGTAGTGTAAACTTTTAAACCGCTGCTGTAAATTTCGTCTTGATAGCGCTCATACAAACTTTGCCGCACTATTTCTGCCACATAATCTGCAGATAAATCACGCGCTTGTTTTGATGTTTTAAATGTTAATTTTTGCTGCATGGCAGCATTAAATTCGGCTTCATCAATAAATCCGTAACGCCGCATATCACGCAGCACTTCATGCTGCCTGCTTGTCGCGCGCTTGAGATGAGTAAATGGATTGTACCCAGATGGTGCTTTTGCTAAGCCAGCAAGCAATGCCGATTCGGCTAACGTTAGCTTGGACAATGATTTTCCATAATACACCTGGGAAGCGGCGGCAAAGCCGTAAGAGCGCTGACCCAAATAAATTTGATTTAAATAAAGCTCTAAAATTTGATCTTTAGATAATGTTTTTTCAATCTTTAGCGCTAACAACGCTTCTTTCACTTTAGTCACCATGTTGCGTTTATTGCCTGGTGTGGTAAAAAAGTTTTTGGCCACTTGCATGGTAATAGTACTAGCACCCTCATGACTTTTGCCAGTGACGTTGTTTTTAATGGCCCGCAATATGCCTTTAGTATCCACCCCGCCATGCTGATAAAAACGGCGGTCTTCAATTGCTAATACCGCATCTTTTAAATTTTGTGGGACTTTATCAATACTGACAAACGCGCGGCGCTCCTCACCAAACTCGCTGATTAAAAAACCATCCGCAGAATATACGCGCAAAGGCAGTTTAGGCTTGTAATTAGTGAGTGCATCTAAAGATGGCAATGTTGGATAAATTAACGTAACCGCAAGCGCTGCCATAGCAGACACTGTTAATCCGCCAACTAGAATAAACAAAATTAAAAAGTGCCACCATTTTTTTGGGACCATATGCTTTAAAACCATCGATATTTTTTAACGAAAAGAATCATGACTATTTGAACTACAAACAATAGTATATAAGTTAAACAAGTATTAACCAAAATTAGCGCCTATATTTTTACTTTACGTTCATTTTTACTTCACACTAATCCTTTATGCTTTTCGTCAATTTTCACGCATTAAGTCTTGTATTAAAAATGGCACAGCTGTTGTAATTGTGGTCTCAGTTTAAATATAAAATTAAAATTTGCTTTACAGGGCGTAAAGTTGTTGCTAGGATTTAATGTAAATTATCACTATCGTGCGTAACCCATGAATATAGAAAGAGAATTTTAATTTGAAATTCGATTTTTTCAATGAAAGTACTCCTCCACTTATTGGTGTGGATATCAGCACTTCAGCTGTCAAAATGGTAGAACTCTCGTCTACGGGCAAGGGTTCTTATCGTCTTGAGGCTTACTCGATAGCCGCCATTCCAAAAGATGCAATTGTAGATGGCAATATTTCTGGTTTAGAGCAAGTTTCAGACGCCGTAAAATTGGCGTGGAAACTGCTAGGTTCGCGCGAAAAGCGTACTGCATTAGCACTACCTTCTGCTGCAGTCATTACCAAAAAGGTGATGATGTCTGCTGAGCTACGCGAAGAAGACATGGAAGTGCAAGTCGAAGCCGAAGCAAATCAATATATTCCATTCCCACTAGAAGAAGTGAATATTGATTTTCAAGTCATTGGTCCTGCAGCTAACAGTCCCGATGAAGTAGAAGTGTTAATTGCTGCAGCAAGAAAAGAAAAAATTGAAGACCGTGTAGCGGCGGCTGAAGATGCTGGCCTAAAAGTGATTGTGATGGATGTAGATACCTATGCCACAGAAGCAGCCTACAGCCTAGTAGCAAATCAAATCCCTAACAAAGGTAAAGATCAAACAGTCATGATTATCGATATTGGTGCAGGAATTATGCATATCAATGTTTTACATGACAATAAATCAGTTTATGTGCGCGAACAAGCATTTGGCGGCACACAACTGACACAAGAAATTCAACGTCGCTTTGGCTTATCAGCAGAAGAGGCAGAAATTGCTAAACGCAAAGGTGGATTGCCCGAAAGCTACGAAAACGAAGTATTGCAACCTTTTATGCAGTCACTTTCTACTGAAGTAGCGCGCGCATTACAGTTTTTTACTAGCTCCACACAATATAACCGTGTTGATCACTTGGTGTTAGCGGGTGGTTGCGCTGCAATTCCTGCAATTGACGTGCTTGTGCAAGACCGTACACAGGTAAACACCATCATTGCCAATCCGTTCCAATCGATGTCACTAGCGACCAAAGTTAAGCAGCAGCAGGCTTCCATTGATGCGCCTGCACTATTAATTGCGTGCGGGCTAGCAATGCGGGGAGTAGATTAATATGATGCGCATTAACTTATTACCGCATCGCCAATTAAAACGCGCCGAGCGTCAACGCCAATTTGGATTAATGGCGTTAATGGCCGCCGTTGTAGCTGGTGCTATTGTGTTTACTGGCTGGACATATCTAGGCGCAAAAAGAGACTCTCAAATTGAACGCAATAGTCGTTTAGAAGCGGCAATTGCAAAATTAGATAAAGAAATTGCCGATATTAAAGATCTAAAAGATCAAATTAGCAATGTATTAGAGCGCAAGCAAATTGTTGAGAATTTACAAACGAATCGCAGTCAATCGGTTGTGATTTTAGATGAACTTTCTCGTCAACTACCAGAGGGCTTGTACTTAAAAAGCATCAAGCAACAAGGTAACCTGATTATTTTAGAAGGCGTTGCAGATACGAACGCACGTGTAGCAACACTTGTGCGCAACCTAAGCGTTTCTAACTGGATGGAGTCACCCAATCTGATAGAAATTAAAGCAATGACAATAAATGGTATTAAGCAAAACGACTTTACGCTGAATGTGTCGTTAAAAGTGCAAAAAGCTGAAGAAGCACCCAATAAAAAATAAAATCAAAGGGACATAATTGCGATGAAATTAGATGATTTTAATAATATTGATATTAAAAATGCAGGCAGTTTACCAATGCCTGTTAAATTGGTTTTGCTGGGATTCATATGCGTTATCTTGATAGGTTTGGGATACTGGTTTTTGTGGAGCCCTCAAATAGATGAATTCGATCAAGCTGAAGCAAAAGAGCAGGAGTTGCGTCAATTATTCTTAATTAAAAAGGGTCAAGCTGTAAAAATTGATGCTTACAAACAGCAGATGATTGATATCGAAAAAACATTCGGTGCATTACTCAAGCAGTTACCAGATAAATCTCAAATGGACGGATTGCTAACTGATATTAACCAAGCTGGTTTAGGCCGCGGATTAGAGTTTGAGCTATTTAAACCTGGGCAAGAAACGACTGCAGACTTTTACGCAGAAATGCCTATTCAAATTAAAATTAAAGGAAGTTATCACGATGTGGGCGCATTCGCGACTGATATTTCCAAGCTATCCAGAATTGTAACCTTGAACGATATGGCGATATCCCCTTTAAACAAAGACACCAAAGACAGCCCTTTAATTTTAGAAGCAGTGGCAAAAACATATCGCTATCTCGATTCTTCAGAGCTTGCTGCTAAAAAAGCATCTGAAGTGAAAGAAGTTAAAAAATGATACGGTACAACTCTCTATTAAAATTACCTGTTATTTTGGTGTTAAGTTTATTGCTAGCGGCCTGTAATAGCAGTGAAGGCGACGACCTAGACAAATTCATGTCAAGCTCATCTAATACCATGAATAAAGGTGTAGAGCCCTTACCTGAAGTATTGCCATATTCGCCACTTCAATATAACGCTGATGGCACGCTAGCCGACCCATTCAGACCACGTAAAGCAGCAAGTAAAAATGGTTCATTACAACCCAACACAAATCGTCCAAAAGAAGCGCTTGAGGCTTATCCTCTAGAAAGTCTGAAATACGTAGGATTATTGAGCCGCAACAAATTGAGCTATGCACTGATTAAAACGCCAGACAACACTTTACAACAAGTAAAAATCGGTAACTATTTAGGCCCTAACTATGGCCTAGTAACCGCCATTAATGAAAGTGATATTGCACTGAAAGAAATTGTGCAAGATGACCTCACTGGTGACTGGATTGAACGTAGCGCAAGTATTAATCTGCAAGAATAAATGATGGGAAAGAATATGCTTAACACGATAAAAAAATTTTTTACACTGCCGCTACTGATAATCAGTCTTAGCCTTAGTCTTGCTCAGAGCGTTTTTGCAGAAGAAGACCCCGCCTTAGATAACAAAATTGAAAGCATTGATTTTTCTGCACTTTCTGGTGGTCGCGTCAGTATTCGTTTGCAGATGAAAGAAGCCCTGACCAACCCGCCAGCTGGCTTTACGCTCAACAATCCTGCTCGCATTGCTTTGGATTTTCCAAATACAGCCAACGGTTTGAGTAAGAATAATATTTCAAGTGAGCAAGGTGCGCTCAAAAGCGTTTCATTTGCACAAGCAAAAGATCGCACACGCGTGGTGCTGAATTTATCTAAAAACGTTAACTACAATACTGTTTTAAACGGCAAAGAGGTCATCATCACGCTTCAAGGCAATGAAGCAAGTGTTGGAAACACCAGCACAGAAACGCGTTTTGCAGAAGCGCGAGCTACCAGCCAAAGCCATGCTATTACCAATGTAGATTTTGCTCGCGGCAAAAATGGTGAAGGTCGCATTATTGTGGATTTATCTGATGCCAACTCAGGTATTAATATTAAGCAAAAAGGTAAGTTAATTATAGTTGATTTTGTAAATACAGATGTCTCTGCTGATTTGCAACGTCGCTTGAATGTGATTAATTTCAACACACCTGTTTTGTATGTAGACACCATGAAACAAGGAAAAAACAGCCGAATTTCTATTGAACCTAAAGGCATATGGGAGCAATCTGCGTATCAGGCCGACAAAAAATTTATCATTGATGTGCGTCAGGTTATTGAAGATCCAGACAAATTGGTAAAAGGCTCTAAACCTGGTTACTCTGGTGAAAAACTATCTCTTAACTTTCAAAATATTGAAGTGCGTTCAGTGTTACAAGTGATTGCAGACTTTACTGGTTTGAATATTATTACCAGTGACACCGTAACAGGCAATTTAACGCTAAGACTTAAAGATGTTCCATGGGATCAAGCTATGGATATTATCATGAAAAACAAAGGCTTAACGATGCGAAAATCAGGCAATGTGATTACTGTTGCCCCATCAGAAGAAGTGACAGCAAAAGATAAAGCGCAACTAGAGGCGACGCAAGCGATTGAAGATTTAGAGCCGTTACGCACAGAATCTTTTACACTTAAATATCAAAAAGCTTCAGAATTCAATAAAATTTTAGATGGCAGCAACTCATCTGGCGGCATTGCTACTGCAGGAGCCCCTGGGCAAAACCGTATTTTATCTAAACGCGGCAATGTGAATTACGATCCACGCACCAATACGCTGTTCATTCAAGACACCGCAAAAAAACTTGAAGAAATTCAGGCAATTATCAACAAAGTAGACGTATCTGTTAAACAAGTGATGATTGAATCACGTCTTGTTCTAGCTGAAGACACTTTTAGTAAAAGTTTAGGTGCTAGATTCGGTGTTCAAAGCGCTACGACCCCAGGCAACAACAGTTTAAGTCTTGGTGGAACACTAAATAACGGTGTTACAACTGGAGTAGGCACGCCTAACGCAGCTGTTATCGGAACTACCGATATTAACGGCAATACTGGCTTAAATTCTAATCTACCCGTTGCTAACGCATTTGGTAGCATTGCTTTTAGTTTGTTCAGACTACCAGCTGGATTACTATTAAACTTAGAGCTCTCAGCATTAGAAAGCGACAGACGGGGCAAAATCGTTTCTAGTCCGCGTGTGACGACTGCTAATCAACAAACAGCACGAATTGCACAAGGTGTTGAAATTCCCTACTTACAAGCATCTAGCAGCGGTGCAGCTAATATTGCCTTTAAAAAAGCAGAGTTAAGTTTAGAAGTCACACCACAAATCACACCAGACGATAAAATCATTATGGATCTTGAAGTCAGAAAAGATTCTCCTGGCGATGTTGTTGCTGGTGTGCCTGCAATCAATACGCAAAATGTTAAAACCCAAGTACTAGTATCTAACGGAGAAACAGCAGTGTTAGGCGGTATTTTTGAACAAACCGAAAACAATAGTGTGGATAAAGTACCATTCTTTGGTGATATTCCAATTATTGGCAACGCATTTAAACGCCGCACAAAACAAGACGACAAAAGCGAGTTGCTCATCTTTATTACGCCAAAAATTATGGATGAAAGTTTGGGCTTAAGATAAGCTAAATTGAAGACTTAACTGACAGAACGCACGCTTTAACTTAAAATGCCTATCATTAACTTGATAGGCATTTTTGCTTAAAAATTAGCGACAAAATATTGTGATGGAAGTGAATAACATTTTTTTTATTGGTTTGATGGGTGCGGGTAAAACCACCATTGGCAAAATTTTAGCCAAATATTTAAACAAACAATTTTATGACACCGATGTAGAAATCGAAAAGCGCACTGGCGTTAAAATACCGGTTATTTTTGATTTAGAAGGTGAAGCAGGCTTTCGTAAGCGCGAAACTGCGGTTATTCAAGATTTAGTCAGCCAACAACATATTGTGATGGCCACTGGTGGTGGTGCAGTTATCGCGGCAGAGAATCGTGAATTATTAAAAGCCAATGGACATGTGATTTATCTGCGCGCCAATGTGACTGAGCTTTGGCACAGAACGCGAAATGATAAACACAGGCCACTTTTGCAAAATGTCGATATTCGCACCAAGTTAGAGCAACTATATGCAGAGCGCAACCCTTTATATACTGAAGTGGCAAGTCATATTATTGATACGGGCAATCAGCCCGTAGGTAGCATTATTGCCAAGATACAATCCGCTTTAGACCTAAAATTTCAAGATTAAAATACTTAATGATACAAACTTTACACGTAGCACTAGATAACCGCTCTTACCCAATTCATATTGGGTCTAATTTGCTTAGTCAGGCCGATTTAATTCTGCCGCATCTTAAGCGTAAATATGTAGCCATTGTCACCAATACAACGGTTGCGCCTTTGTATTTAGAAAAATTGACTAGCACACTGCAAAATGCTGGCGTTACAGTCATTGAAATTATCTTACCCGACGGTGAAGCTTATAAAAACACAGAAACACTTAACCGCATTTATGACGCACTTTTAAAAAATCGTTGTGAACGTAGCACAACGTTAATTGCATTAGGTGGTGGTGTGATTGGCGATTTAACGGGTTATGCAGCAGCAACCTATTTGCGCGGCGTGCCGTTTATTCAAGTACCTACCACATTGCTTTCACAGGTTGATTCTAGTGTTGGCGGTAAAACAGGCATTAATCACCCATTGGGTAAAAATATGATCGGTGCGTTTTATCAACCCAAGTTAGTATTGGCTGATATTGACGCGCTACAAACCTTGCCACCACGCGAACTATCCGCTGGTCTGGCTGAAGTGATTAAATATGGGCTGATTCGTGATGCCGATTTTTTTGATTGGCTAGAAGTGAATATTGGCAAATTAATGGCTTTAGACGAAGCCGCCATTAGCTATGCCATTTACCGCTCTTGCCAGAACAAAGCCGAAGTCGTCGCCGCAGACGAACACGAAACAGGCGAGCGCGCCCTGCTTAATCTTGGCCATACTTTTGGTCATGCCATTGAAAATGCCATGGGCTACGGTGTTTGGCTGCATGGCGAAGCGGTTGCGGCAGGTACAATCATGGCTGCAGATTTATCAAAACGGATGAACTGGTTAAATGCAGACGAATTTGCGCGAATACTTAACCTATTAAATGCGTCGAATTTGCCCTTGCAAGCACCCAAATTAGGTGTGACTAAGTATTTGGACTTAATGGCGGGCGATAAAAAAGTAGCAGATGGCAAAATAAGGTTAGTTTTACAGCAAGGCATTGGCAAAGCGGTGATTACCGGCGATTACGATGCAAACAAACTTAATGAAACATTGTCGTTAACTTAAGATGAATACACTTGCCACCTACGCCGCCAACCCAGAAACAACGCTTGGCAGGCGCTTTCAAGAAGCGTCATCCCCTCTTCGCAACGCTTTTCAGCGCGACCGTGACCGCATTATTCACTCTACCGCTTTTCGCCGTTTAGAATACAAAACCCAAGTATTTGTGAATCATGAAGGCGATTTGTTTCGCACACGCTTAACGCATAGCCTAGAAGTTGCACAAATCGCGCGCGGTATTGCGCGCACGCTTAATCTGCATGAAGACTTAACCGAGGCGATAGCGCTTGCACACGATTTAGGCCACACGCCATTTGGTCACGCAGGCCAAGATGCGCTCAACGATTGCATGCGCGATTACGGTGGCTTTGAGCACAACTTACAATCTTTACGCGTGGTCGATCAATTAGAGCAACGTTATGCCGAATTTGACGGCCTGAATTTAACATTTGAACTGCGAGAAGGCATTCTTAAACACTGTTCACTTAAAAATGCCAAACAATTGGGCGATGTTGGTCAGCGCTTTATTGACAAAACCAACCCTAGCTTAGAAGCGCAATTAACCAACTTTGCCGATGAAATTGCCTACAACAATCACGATATTGATGATGGCTTACGTTCTGGCTTGATTACGGTAGAACAACTGCAACAAGTTGAGCTATTTAACTCGCAGCTAGAAACCGTTAAAACCAAATATCCGCAAATAGAACAAAGGCGGCTCGTCCACGAAACCGTGCGCCGCATGATTAACATTTTGGTGGTCGATTTATGCCAAACCAGCGCACACAATATCGCGCAACTTAACCCTAAAAATATCCAAGATATTCGCCAAGCACCCTATTTAATCGCATTTAGCCCAGCGGTTACGCAACAAAATTTGGCCTTAAAACAGTTTTTACGTCAAAATTTATATCATCACTACAAAGTTAATCGCATGAGCGCAAAGGCCATGCGCATTATTCGCGAGTTGTTTGAAGTTTTTTTTAATGACATCACCCTAATGCCGCCAGAACATCAAACAAACGCCAAGCAAGAAAAAGCGCGTGCTGTTGCCGATTATATTGCAGGCATGACTGACCGATTTGCCATACGTGAGCACCGCAGACTGTTTACCGTTGAAGCAGAGCTTTAGCGTATATCCACATCACAAACGAACAAACAACTGAACCAATAGTAAAAAAATGTTGCATATAAACAACAATTGTCTTTAATCACGCATAAAAGTCACAAAAACCTTGCCGTCAAAACAGCATCTTTGGCATACTGTGTAAACTTTCTTAGTAAATAAATAGTGGTACGTTTTATTGGGAAAGTTGGTGAACTTTTTTTGTTTTTGCGATTAATGTAAATCAATATTTAGCCTTAATCATAAAAATAAAGTTAATTTAAGTTACAAACTTTAAGAAATAAATTTTTGGAGATTCATATGAAAACAAAATTAAATTTAGCAGTTGCATCAGCTTTATTAGCTGTAGCTTCAAGCGCTAACGCTGGCATTTTAATTCCAGCTGGCGATTGGACAATCGACATTAGTGGTAACGTTAATACTTACTACAACTATACATCTTGCGATGACAACGCAGGCCCAGCTATTACTGGTGGTTTAGCATGTAACATTGCACCAGGCAATGGTTCAGATGACAGCATCAGCAGCGTACGTACTGGTTTGTTACCAGCTTTCTTAAGAGTTTCAGGTAAAACACGTCAAAACGACTTAGACATCGGCTTTACAGTCAGCTTTCAACCAGGTACTGCTTCTGGTGGTGCATTACGTACAACTGACCAAGAGAATCGTCAAACATTCTTAACATTTGGTGACAAATCATGGGGTACGATCAAATTAGGTCGTGATATCAGCCTATATGGTTCAGACGCTCTTTTTAACGACATCACTATCTTAGGTACAGGTTCTAGCTTTGCTGGTGCTAACTACCGTGCTGGTGCTGCTCAAGGTGGTGGTACTGGTGGCGTTTTTGGTAACCCAACTTCAGGTACTTCATTAGGTCGTATCGGTATTGGTTATCTATACCCTGAGTGGGTTGCTCAAGTTGCTTACCTATCACCAAACTGGAATGGTTTCTCATTCGGTGCTTCAGTAGTTGAACCGTTCCAAAACATTACTGGTGCTGGTGGTGCTCAATTTGACTACAGCCAACCTGGCTTCCAAGGCAAAGCGTCTTACGAGTGGGCTGGCGATGTAGGCGGTAAAGTTTGGTCTAGCTTCTGGACACAAAAAGTAGATGGCGTTGCAACAGCTACTAATGGCATTCAAGACTACCGCGCAACTATTTTTGATATTGGTACAAAATTAACATTAGGTGATTTTGAATTAGTAGCAACTTACTACGACGGTGACGGTGCTGGTACAACTGGCTTCTTGTTATTTGGTAGTGATGCAAATGGTAACGAGCGTGATTCAGATGGCGGCTACGTTCAACTTGGTTACAAAATCCCAGGTATCGGTACTAAAATTGTTGCCAGCTACGGTGAGTCTAACTTAGATGATAATGCAGTTGACCGCGGCACTAACTTAATTGAGAAAAATAGCTCATGGGTATTAGGTGCTTACCACCCATTAACAAAAAGCTTAAACTTAGTTGCTGAATACACAAGCACTAAATCTGAAGCACAAAACAGCAACCCATTAACTGGTGGTGCTCGTGATGTTGATGAAGATAACATCTCTTTAGGCGCAATCTTATTCTTCTAGTTTAATGCAGGCTTAGCCTGCTTAAATAAATGAATAAAATAAAACGGCAACTTAGGTTGCCGTTTTTTTATGCCTGTTTTAAGGGTTAAGTCTGCGGCTTATCACGCATGAGCGAATTGATTTATAATCTTGGCTCATGCCAATCAACATTCAACAGTTACGACAACACAGCCAACAAAAACTCGTTACACAACTGGGGTTAACGCGACAAGATGCGCAGTTTGAATCGCAACTTTTGCTGCAAACTGTTTTAAAAGTCAATCGCGCTTGGCTGATTGCGCACGAAAGTGAGATGCTGGCAGCTAATGATGATGAATCATTTGAAGGACTGCTTAATCGACGCGCAAAAGGCGAGCCTATTGCTCATATCATCGGTTATCGCGAATTTTATGGTTTGCGTTTAAAAGTAACGCTCGATACGCTGATTCCCAGACCTGATACTGAAACCTTAGTGGAGGCAGCCTTAACAAAAATACCAATTACTGCGCACTCAAATATTCTAGATTTAGGCACAGGAACAGGTGCAATTGCGTTGGCTATTGCACACAACCGCCTGCAATCAAATGTGATAGCCACAGACATTTCACAACAGGCGCTTAATGTTGCGATTGAAAATGCAACAAACTTAACGATTCAAAACGTTCAATTTATACAAAGTGATTGGTTTTTGGGTATGAGCCATCAACAATTTGATGTGATTGTAAGTAATCCACCCTATATTGAAGCCGATGATATCCACTTAAGCCAAGGTGATTTACGTTTTGAGCCTTTGTCTGCATTGGCATCGGGTAAAGATGGTTTGGATGATATTCGTCGGATTGCTCACAGCGCACCCAATCATCTAAAGCCAAACGGCTGGCTGATGTTTGAGCATGGTTACAAACAAGCCCAACATGTCGCTGACATAATGGCCGAAAATGGTTTTAGTCAGATTAGCCATATGAAAGATTTAGCAGGAATTTTACGCGTAACAATGGGCCAGTTATCTAAACTGTGACAGATGGTAATGCTTAAAATGACAGGCTTAGCGACGGGGTTATTTATAGGCTTTTCAATAGTATAATTGCGGTATGACAGAAATTAATTCAATCGGAATCGTTCAATCCAACACTGTGTATTTTGATTCATCACTGACGTTAAAAAGTGGCGAGGTGTTGCCGCAATTTCATTTGGTTTATGAAACCTATGGCACGTTGAATGCCGATAAAAGCAATGCCGTCATCATCTGCCATGCACTTTCTGGCAACCACCATGTTGCAGGAAAATATGCAGAAACCGACAAAAATGCGGGCTGGTGGGATAATTTAATTGGCCCGAATAAACCGTTAGATACCAATAAGTTCTTTGTCATTGGACTTAATAATTTGGGCGGCTGTCATGGCAGTTTTGGGCCATCTAGCATTAATCCTGCAACCAATCAGCCTTTTGGTGCAAGCTTCCCTATTGTGACTGTTGAAGATTGGGTTAACTCGCAAGCGAGACTTTTAGCCTATCTTGGCATTTCACAATTGGCGGCTGTGGTGGGCGGTAGCCTAGGCGGTATGCAGGCCTTGCAATGGACAATTGCCTACCCAGATTTGGTTCGCCACGCTTTGGTCATAGCATCTGCGCCCAATTTAACCGCACAAAATATTGCCTTTAATGAAGTAGCACGCCAAGCAATTATGACCGACCCTGAGTTTCATGCGGGTGATTATTATGCCTACAACACGGTACCGCGGCGCGGCTTGCGTATCGCGCGCATGCTAGGGCATATCACTTATTTAAGCGATGATGCGATGGGTGAAAAATTTGGCCGCAAACTTAAAGACACCATTAAGTATGGTTTTGATGTGGAATTTGAAATGGAATCTTACTTGCGTTACCAAGGCGATAAGTTTGCAGGCGAGTTTGATGCCAATACCTATTTGCGCATGACACGCGCACTTGATTATTACGATCCTGCACTGGAATTTGATAACGATTTAAGTGCTGCCTTAAAAGTAGCTAAAGCACAATTTTTGGTGGTGTCTTTCACCAGCGATTGGCGTTTTTCACCTGCGCGCTCGCGCGAAATTGTGAAAGCGCTTCTGGATAACGAATTAACGGTTAGCTACGCCGAAGTGACTGCCGCGCATGGACATGACGCATTTTTAATGCCTGACGCACATTACCATGCCATTTTACGGTCTTATTTACAAAAAATTGAGGTATAAAACGTGTTAAGTAGCGCTCAAAATAATGTAAATAATACAAATTTAATGACCAAATACCGTCAAGATTTTGCGATTATCGCGGGCTGGGTGAGTTTTGGCTCAAAAGTATTAGATTTGGGTTGTGGCGATGGCAGCTTATTGCAATTTTTGCGTAGTGGCTTAGAAACAAAAGGCTATGGCGTAGAAAAAGATGATACAAATTGGCTGGCCTGCTTACAAAATGGTACCAATGTGATTCAAATGGACTTAGAAGCAGGTTTATCGGGCTTTGAAGACCAATCTTTTGATACCGTTATTTTGTCGCAAACGCTACAAGCCATGCATAATACAGAAGCCATTGTGCAAGAAATGCTGCGCGTTGGGCGCGAAATCATTGTCACATTTCCTAATTTTGGCTACTGGCGCAACCGTATTCAAATCACGCGTGGCAATATGCCTGTTTCAAAAAGCCTGCCTTACGAATGGTTTAATACGCCAAACGTGCATCTTTGTACGATTCATGATTTTGATCAATTTTGTAAAAATCACAATATTTCAATATTAGAACGTAAAGTCATTACTGATGCACAAGAAATTAGCTTTATGCCAAACCTATTTGGCAACTTAGCCATGTATCGCCTGAAGTCTCAATAATGGTATCTAAATAGTGGCAAACGATACCGCAATCAGTAACACCTCTATTTGGCAATCACTGATGAGCAAAAAAATGCTCATTTGTATTTTTACTGGCTTTAGCTCTGGCTTACCGCTTTATATCTTAATCAGCCTTTTACCTGCATGGTTAAGAAGCGAGGGGGTGAACTTAAAAGCAATCGGGCTATTTGCGTTAATTAATCTGCCCTTTACGTGGAAATTTTTGTGGGCACCCTTTTTTGACCGCTATATTCCGCAGTTTGGATTATTTAGCATGGGCCGCCGCCGCGGATGGTTGATTATTTCGCAAATATTATTGCTCATCAGCATTCCCGCTTTTGGCGCATTTAATCCCACGCTAGATATTTGGGCAATTGCTTACCTAGCCACAGTTGTGGCGTTTTTTAGCGCATCACAAGATATAGTATTAGATGCGTATCGCCGTGAATTACTGATTGATAACGAGTTGGGATTAGGCAACGCGGTACATGTCAATGCTTATAAAATTGCAGGCTTAATACCTGGTTCACTTTCGCTTATTTTGGCCGATCACATGGCTTGGAGCAGTGTGTTTTTAATTACTGCTTTATTTATGTTGCCCGGCATTTTAATGACGATTTTTGTTAGCGAACCTGCATTAAAAGATGGCAGACCAAAAACATTAAAAGCCGCCGTCATAGAGCCTTTTAAAGAGTTTATGTCACGCAATGGTTTAAAAACGGCCATGCTAATTTTAGCGTTTATTTTCTTTTATAAGTTAGGCGACAGCATGGCAACCGCACTAGCCACCCCATTTTATTTGGACATGGGCTTTAGCAAAACTGAAATTGGATTAATCGCAAAAAATGCAGGCTTATGGCCCAGCGTCATTGGTGGCTTATTGGGTGGCGTATGGATGTTTAAGCTTGGTATCAACCGCGCACTGTGGATATTTGGTTTTGTGCAGATGATTGCCATACTAGGGTTTGCATACCTAGCAACTATTGGGCACAGTTTAGTGTGGCTAGGCATTGTCATTGGGGTTGAGGCCTTTGGCGTAGGGCTTGGCACTGCTGCGTTTGTGGCGTATATCGCACAAACAACGCACCCTTTATACACGGCAACACAATTTGCTTTATTTACTAGCTTAGCCGCCGTGCCGCGCACTTTTGCCAATGCGGCAACAGGATATTTGGTTGAAAGCTTAGGTTGGTTTAAATTTTTTATGCTGTGTTTTATATTGGCGATACCTGGCATGCTATTGCTGTTTAAAGTGGCGCCTTGGAATACGGTTAAAGAGAACACTATTTAAGAGAATGCGCAATCACAGTAGATAGCGACACCCACCAAAGTATTTTGTAAGGCTACGTTTTAATTGGCGACTAACTTCTAACTTTAAAAGGAGTTATCGCATGCATTTTCTTACTAAAGCTTTTTTTGCCCTTAATCTATTAAACCTGACAATTCATCCAGCAATTGCGGCAGAGTGTTCTGCCAAAAGCGGTGCTTCAACTGTGCCTTTGCTAGAGCTTTACACTTCTGAGGGTTGCAGTAGTTGCCCACCAGCAGATAAATGGTTAAGTAATTTGAAGACCGATTCGAATCAACTCATTCCGTTGGCTTTTCATGTAGATTATTGGGATTATATTGGCTGGAAAGATAGATTTTCAACCGCAGAATATACGGCCAGGCAACGCAAAATAGCCGCTTTTAATCGTGCAGGTTTTGTTTATACACCTCAGTTTGTGATGAACGGACGTGATTTTAAAGGCGCTGACCGCTCAAATTTAAGCGGCATCGTTGAGTCAAGCAAAAAATTAGCCTCACGTGCTCACTTAAGTTTAAACGCAACTACACAGGCTAATGGTGAAATCACACTAAAAGTAGACGCAGAAGCGGTTAAACCAAGCGATATAAAACATAGCGATGTGTTTGTGGCCATTTATGAAAATAAATTAGTCAGCAAAGTGAATGCAGGCGAAAACAGTGGCAGAGAATTAAAACACGATTATGTGGTGCGTGAATTCTTTGGCGCGTATCAAATGAGTAGCCAAAACGCTTTTACTAAAAACTTTACGTTAAAGCCAGATTTGAAAAATAAAGCGTATAAATTTGAAAATATGGGTGCGGTGGTATTTGTACAAAACAACCAAAATGGTGAAATTTTACAAAGTTTAGCGCTTAAGTTCTGTGATTCTTAAGCCTTAAAGGCACTTAAATTGACGGGTGTTTTAAATACTTAACACATTTAAACACCCTAATTTATTAAACTAGATTAAAAGTACTCAGTTTTAACTATTAATCCTTGATTAAGCCAAGATGACAAATATTGGGCAGCTTGCATAGTGGCTTCCTGGTCTGTGCATTTATCTTCAAGCCATTCACACATGCCACCAAAACTCGCACCTGTTGCAATTAATTTAATGGCTTGGTCTTCTAAACTATCCAATGATTGATAATGTGCGCTCATATTGGTGCGCCATACCAAGCATGATTCATCGATTTGCTGAGCAGCTGGCGGATTTTCTTCTGCATCTAAAGCCTGCCAAGTGAGCACTGCATTCCATTTAAGTGGTAATAATTGCACCGAAGGATGAAATACTAATTGCAAATCAGCCCATGCTTCTGGCGGAATGTTGGCCAAATCTTGCAATTGCAATACCGGCGCATCTTCAGCATCAAACGCCAATCCCAGCGCCCACTCAAAAGAAGCCATTTCAGCGGCTATAGGATGTTGCGGTAAAGTTTTGATTAAATGCGTTTGCATTTTATCGCCCACCCAACGCATATTGCGATACATAGATGGATAAGCATCGATATAACTGCGTGCGGTAGCATCAAATAAATCATCGCCTAGCAAGGCTTTCAGTTTGGGATAGCTGGTTGCTAATGCTTCAATAATGCGCAGGCGGTAGGCATCTGCATAAATGCCTAATCTGGTTGATACGCCAACTTTTTTATCGTTAACGATATACTTTTTAAACGCAGCACCTTTTGTAGCATCAATTAAATAGGCCTGAAAGTCAGACTGCAGCTGCGCTAATTGGCTACTGGAATTACTCATGCCGCCGCCGTTAATTCTTTTGCTGCAATATCGCGTGCAATTTGTAGTTCTTGAATTAACTCCTCTAGTTCAGGCATTTGATCATCGCGCTCTATCATCGTTGATACTGCGCCTAGACGTGACAGCGCATAGCCATACAAATCCCATACAGGGTCTATCACAGGGGCATCATGCGTATCGATAATATAATCGCCATGATTTTGGTGACCTGCTAAATGAATTTGTTGCACACGTTTTTTTGGAACGCCATCAATAAAGGTTTTTGCATCAAATTGATGGTTAAAGCTACTGACATAAATATTATTCACATCCAGCAGCAACAAGCAATCTGCTTTTTCAGCAATTAAGCTGATGAACTCCCACTCTGTCATGCTGGAATCTACATAGCTAGCATAGCTGGATACGTTTTCAATGAGCATTTGGCGACCCAAATAATCCTGCACAATTTCGATGCGCTCTGCAACATGATTGGCGGTTTCTTCTGTATAAGGCAATGGCAATAAATCATGCATATTTTGGCCATGTACACCAGTCCAACACAAATGGTCAGAAATCCAGACAGGTTCAATACGATCGGCCAATTTACGCAAATCGCGCAGATAATCTGCATCCATCGGCGTAGTTGAGCCAATAGAAAGTGAAACGCCATGCATCACAACAGGATAATTTTCGCGGATACGATCTAGATAATGCAGCGGTTTACCGCCAGGTATCATGTAATTTTCTGAAATCGCTTCAAACCAATCAATATTTGGCTTGGATTCTAAAATTGCGTTGTAGTGTTCGGTGCGTAAACCTAAGCCAAAACCGAGGAAAGGAGGATTTTCAGGCATTTTTATTAGCCAATAATGGAATAATTAAGTTGCCATTCTCACACAATTTTGGGGAGTAATTGCATGAGAATGGCATGAACATTTACATGTTCACAATAAAAACTAAACTGCGTGACCGCCTTTGGCATCACATTCAGCAGCACTTAATGATAAGTGACCGTGGCCAGCACATGCGTTTTGGCCTTTACATGCATTAGCTGCAGAAGCGCAAGAACCTTGGCCTTTACATGCATTTTTCGCTGTTTTACATGCGTTTTGACCTTTACAGCTAGTTGCGGCTGTTTTGCAATCGCTAGTACCTTTACATGAGTTAACACCCACACAAGCCACGTTTGAATCGTTAGCTGCAGTTTTAGTACCAGCACCAGCACAGCCAGATAAAATGAGCGCTGCAGCGCCTAATGCTAACATTGCACCTTTTGAAGTTTGAACAGACATAATATTTCCTTCCTAATTGTTATGAAAAATCTACCATTTTCAGTTAGAAAGGTAGAAGTAGACAATATACGTGCGGTAAGACAAAACGGATTCATCACTACACATTGCTTTAGTCGCAATGGTTACGCATGCCTTACAAATTTTTATTATCTATTTACAATTAAATATGCACCTCAAATTAAGCCAAACAATTGAGCGAAATTTAAAGCTTACATAAACCCTTGCCTATGGCTGATAATCAATAATTAACGGTGCATGGTCGCTAAATTTTTGTGCTTTATAAATAGAAGATTGAATGGCGCGATATGCTAATTCTGGGGTGGCTACTTGGTAATCAAGCCGCCAACCTACATTTTTTTCATAAGCTGCACCACGGTTACTCCACCAGGTATAGCATTCTTCCGTAGTATTAGGATGCAAGGCGCGATACACATCTACCCAGCCAACGCGGCCAAATAAATCGGTTAGCCAAGCGCGCTCTTCTGGCAAAAAGCCTGAATTTTTTTTATTGCCTTTGTAATTTTTTAAATCAATTTCTTGGTGCGCGATATTCCAATCACCACACACCACTACTTCTCGCCCACTTTTTCTTAACGCCTCTAAATGCGGCATCATACGCGCCAGCACACTAAATTTAAACGATTGCCGCTCTTCTCCGCTTGAACCGCTGGGTAAATAAAGTGAAATCACACTCAAGTTCCCAAAACATGCTTCGATATAGCGGCCTTCTGAATCAATATCAGCAATACCAAGCCCCTCAATAAGTGCGTCTGGCTTTTGTTTACAATAAATGCCAACACCGCTGTAACCCTTTTTTTCTGCGTAATGAAAATAGCCATGGTATCCCGCAGGCGCTAGCATTTCTGCTGTCATATCCGCTGCTTGTGCTTTCACTTCTTGCAGGCAAACAACATCTGCTTGTTGCGTTTGTAGCCAAGCAAAAAATCCCTTGTTGGCCGCTGAGCGGATTCCGTTCAAATTCGCAGTTATAATGCGCATTATTGACTTTCGATATATAAATAATGATGAATACCCCACAATTAACGAATGTAGAGCAATTAAGCCAAGATTTTATCGCTTTTTCTATTCAAAAGCAGGTATTAAAATTTGGTGAATTTAAAACCAAAGCAGGCCGTTTAAGCCCTTATTTTTTCAATGCTGGCTTATTTAACGATGGCGAAAGCTTACTGAAACTGGGCGAGTTTTACTATCAGAGCATTCAAAACTCAGGCATTCAATTCGATATGTTATACGGCCCAGCCTATAAAGGCATCACTTTGGCAGCGGCAATTGCGATCGCTTTTGCCAAAAATGGTCATAATCTGCCCTACGCGTACAATCGCAAAGAAGCAAAAGACCATGGCGAGGGCGGCGTAATTGTTGGCAGTCCTTTAAAGGGGCGTGTTTTAATTATTGATGACGTGATTTCGGCAGGTACCTCGGTGCGAGAATCGGTTGATTTAATTACGCAACACGGCGCTACACCTTGCGCAGTGGCCATTGCGTTAGATCGCCAAGAGAAAGGTTTAGGCGATTTATCGGCTGTGCAGGAGGTACAAAAACTGCATCAGTTGCCAGTTTGTAGCATTGCAAATTTGACTGATTTATTGCAGTACATTCAAACCAAACAAGATTTGGCACATAATATGCTTCAAGTTAAAGCGTACCGCCAACAATATGGCGTTATTTTATAGATGACAAACGTGTAACTTGATGAATGTTTGGATAAATGCGATGCAAAAAATATTTTTTATAATATGTATATGCTTAAATTTAGCCTCTTTGCATGCGTTTGCAGAGGCGAAAAAAATTGTTAAGTGGGTTGATAGCAAAGGCGTGACGCATTACGGCGACAAGCTTCCTACGCAAGAAAACGGCCGTAGTAATACAGAAATGAATAATCATGGTGTTGTGATTAAAAAGAATATTGTTTTAGATCAACAGGCTGCAGTACTAGATCATCAAAAAGAACAAGAAAAACTAGATCAGGCACGCCGCGATAAAATTTTACTAGCGTCTTACACCAATGCCCAAGAAATTGATTTAGCACGCGATCGCAATTTAGAAACAGACCAAGCGGCATTACAAACATTGACGCAGCAAAAACAAATCAATACAAACAGAATTTCGCGCAACAATATAACAGCGCAACAACTAAAAAAAGCAAATAAGCCTTTACCTGCTGATTTAATCAATGATCTTAAAGAAGCAAAGCTTGAATCAGAAAATATCGATAAACAAATTAAGCAACGCAATGCAAATATAGTAAACACACGCAAACATTACGCTGAAGAAAAAGACCGTTTTATTGCGCTTAAACAAAACAATCTCAACGCACTTGAGCCGTCTTCTTCAAGCAAAGCTGCGTTTGCAATGAGTGTTAACGCCACGCAATAAATTCGACCAAAAAAATCGGTTAAGTTTTACGTTTAGCGCATCTTTGTTATGTTAGTTCGACAGTTTTTTCTTCAATAATTCGTTTACTTGCGTTGGATTAGCTTTGCCTTTTGATGCTTTCATGGCTTGACCCACTAGCGCGTTAAAGGCTTTTTCTTTACCTGCTTTAAACTCTTCTACCATAGCTGGATTGGCCTTTAGTACTTCATCCAGAATCGCTTCAATCGCACCGCTATCGGATTCTTGTTTTAAGCCTTTAGCCGCAATAATAGCATCTACTTCGCCCTCACCAACCCACATGGCTTCAAATACTTGCTTGGCCGCATTATTCGAAATCGTGTTATCGGCAATGCGTTTTAGTAACTGTGATAATTGCGCGGCGCTAATAGGCGATTGATTAATTGCTTTTTCTTCTGCGTTCAATTTAGCTGAAATTGCACCCATTATCCAATTGGCGGCTGGCTTTGCATCAGCTCCTGCATTGACAGTTGTGGTGAAAAAACCCGCCAACTCAAGGCTTGCCGTGAGTGCCGCTGCGTCATAACTACTTAAAGCATAATCCGCTTCAAAGCGTGCTTTCATCGCCTGTGGTAACTCTGGCATAGTGGCCTGCACGCGCGCTTTATCGGCGATTGTCACTTCTAATGGTAATAAATCGGGGTCTGGAAAGTAGCGGTAATCGTTGGCTTCTTCTTTAGAGCGCATGGCTTTTGTTTCGCCCGTATCTGGGTTAAACAATACCGTAGCCTGCTGAATTGTGCCGCCGTCTTCTAGCGTTTCAATTTGCCAGCGTGTTTCGTACTCAATTGCCTGCGTCATAAATTTAAATGAATTTAAATTTTTAATTTCGCGGCGGGTGCCAAATTTTTCAGTACCTTTTGGGCGTACCGATACGTTGACATCGCATCTAAAACTACCTTCTTGCATATTGCCGTCGCAAATATCAATCCATTGCACCAGCTCATGCAGTTTTTTTGCATATGCCACGGCCTCCGCCGCGCTACGCATATCAGGCTCTGTCACGATTTCTAATAGCGGTGTGCCAGCGCGATTTAAATCAATGCCACTCATTCCCTCTACTGCACCATGTACCGATTTACCTGCGTCTTCTTCCAAGTGTGCGCGGGTGATATTAATCACTTTCTCGTAAGCGGCGTTTTTACCGTTGGCTGGCACTTGAATCGTCACCGCGCCTTTGCCCACTACTGGCAATTCAAATTGACTAATTTGATAACCTTTTGGCAAATCGGGATAAAAATAATTTTTACGCGAAAAAACCGAGCGTTGCGGAATATCGGCATTAATCGCCAAGCCAAATTTAATGGCGCATTCCACCGCTTGCTTATTTAAAACTGGCAACACACCTGGTAGCGCAATACTCACTTCATCGGCTTGCGTATTTGGCTCTGCGCCGTAAGTGATGGAAGCACCACTAAATTGTTTGCTTTTGGTTCTTAACTGCGCGTGGGTTTCAAGCCCAATAACAACTTCCCATTCCATCTTAAATACCCTCTGGCATAGCGAGATGCCAATCTGTTACTTGTTGATAAGCATGCGCCACATCTAACATGCGCGCTTCATCAAAATAATTACCCATAATCTGCAAACCTACCGGCAAACCATTACTGAAACCAGCTGGAATACTCATGCCGGGCAAGCCTGCTAAATTGGTGGCGATGGTATAAACGTCTTGTAAATACATCGCTACAGGATCATCAGCTTTTTCACCTGCTTTAAATGCGGTAGAAGGCGCGGTTGGGCCTATTATTACATCGCACTGTTTAAATGCTTGGGTAAAATCATCAGCAATTAAACGGCGGATTTGCTGCGCTTTTAAATAGTAAGCATCGTAATAACCAGCACTCAATACATAAGTGCCAATCAAAATGCGGCGTTTCACTTCTGCACCAAAGCCTTCAGCGCGGCTTTTCATGTACATATCCATCAAGTCATCATATTCAGCCGCACGATGGCCGTAGCGTACGCCGTCATAACGTGAAAGATTGGAGCTGGCTTCGGCTGGCGCCAATACGTAATAAACAGGGATGGATAATTGACTGTTTGGCAGCGAAATATCCACTGTTACTGCACCTAGCTTGCGGTATTCAGCAATCGCCTCTTGCACTACTTTTGCCACGTTGGCGTCTAAACCGTCGGCAAAATATTCTTTTGGCAAGCCTATGCGCAAGCCTTTTAGTGGCTGGCTACCAGCCACTTTATCTAAGCCGCGCGTGTAGTCTTCTTTAGGGCGATTCAAACTGGTGGAATCGCGCTCATCAAAGCCTGTCATCACGTTCATCATTAAGGCACAATCTTCTGCGGATTTCGCCATCGGCCCTGCTTGATCTAAACTTGAAGCAAAAGCAATCATGCCGTAACGTGAAACCAAGCCATAGGTGGGTTTTAAGCCAGTAAAGCCGCAAAGGCTGGCTGGCTGGCGGATTGAACCGCCCGTATCTGTGCCTGTTGCTGCCGCACATAATCTGGCTGCAACTGCTGCCGCACTGCCGCCACTACTACCACCTGGCACACGGTCAAAATCCCAAGGGTTTTTAACGCCGCCAAAGTAGCTGGTTTCATTGGAAGAACCCATGGCGAATTCATCCATATTGGTTTTACCCAAGTTAACTGCGCCCGCGTTGTTAAATTGTGTAATCACATGTGCATCATAAGGTGCGACAAAGTTCGCCAACATTTTTGAACCGCAGGTCGTCTGCCAACCTTTAGCGCAAAAAATATCTTTTTGTGCAAATGGGATTCCAGTTAACGGCTCCGCTGTACCGTTTGCAATACGCATATCGGCCGCTTTGGCCTGCGCTAATGTTTTATCGGCATCTAAGGCGGTATAGGCATTAATTGTTGGATTGTATTTATTAATACGGTCAAGAAACGTTTGCGTCATTTCAACGCTAGAAATTTCTTTTTTAGCAAGCATTTGGCTTAAGTTTTTAAGGCTACTGTTAATCATATTATTTTTCTATTCAATCACTTTTGGAACAAGATACAAGCCGCTATCTACCGCTTTTTCTTCCGACCCATTTCCCAAAACAGGCGCGTTAATTTGAAAAGCTTCGCGCTGATTTGTTGCGGTTACCACATCTTCGCGTAAACGTTGCGTCACATCTTGCGAATGCGACATGGGCGTAATACCACGGGTATCCACCGCTTGCATTTGCTCGATTAAGCCTAAAATACCTGTCAGCTTGGTGAGTGTTTGATTAGCTTCTTGCTCGCTAATTTCTAGGCGCGCCAAATGCGCAATCCGTTTAATGTCGGTGATGTTGAGAGCCATAAAAACGATTCAATTTGAAAATTTAGAGGATTATTTAAACGTGCATTTAAAAAATTGTAGTTTGTTTGTAACAATCTGTAACTACAGCTTAATTTAAGATGCAATTTACGTTATTATACCTTGAATTTAAAGCATGCTTAAGTTGCATCGGTGGCTGGCATGCCCAGACCCAAAAACACAGGATAAACAATATGTTTGGTTTTATAAACAGTTACTTCTCTAACGATTTAGCTATTGATTTAGGCACTGCAAACACCCTAATTTACGCACGTGGCAGAGGCATTGTACTAAATGAGCCATCAGTCGTGGCTATTCGCCAAGAAGGCGGCCCTAACGGCAAAAAAGTATTACTCGCAGTGGGCTCTGACGCCAAAGGCATGCTTGGCCGCGCGCCAGCCAATATTCAAGCAATTCGCCCCATGAAAGACGGCGTGATTGCCGATTTCACGATTACCGAGCAAATGCTCAAATACTTTATTCGTAAAGTACATGAGTCACGCTGGTTTTCACCTAGCCCACGCATTATCATTTGCGTACCAGTTGGCTCAACCCAAGTAGAACGTCGTGCCATTAAAGAATCAGCAGAGCGCGCAGGTGCTAAACAAGTATTTTTAATTGAAGAGCCAATGGCAGCTGCTATTGGTGCCGATATGCCAGTTGCTGAAGCGACCGGCTCAATGGTCGTGGATATTGGTGGCGGCACCACAGAAGTGGGCGTGATTTCATTGGGCGGTATTGTTTACGCTAAAAGTGAGCGCGTAGGTGGCGATAAATTTGACCAAGCGATTATTGATTATATTCGCCGCAACTACGGCATGCAGATTTCTGAGCCTACCGCTGAAGCAATTAAAAAGAAAATCGGGTCTGCTTTCCCAGGCAGCGAAGTATTAGAAATGGAAGTTACAGGCCGCAACTTGGCAGAAGGCTTACCACGCAAATTCACGATTTCAAGCAACGAAATTTTAGAAGCCTTGACTGAGCCATTGAATGCCATTGTTGGCGCGGTTAAATCAGCATTAGAGCAAACGCCACCAGAATTGGGCGCGGATATTGCCGAAAAAGGTATGGTATTAACAGGCGGCGGCGCACTATTACGTGATATCGACAGATTATTAGTTGAGGAAACTGGCTTGCCAGTCATCGTGGCAGAAGACCCACTTACCTGCGTGGCGCGTGGCTGTGGACGAGCATTAGAAGAAATGGATAAGTTGGGCAACGTATTTGCAAATGAGTAAGCAGCCATCTTTAAATCCCTTATTAATCCATCAACACGCCCATTAGTGTTGGCATGCTTAAGGGTGTTCATCAAAAGCTAGAGCCGCAACAAACACCAGCCTTTTTTGTTCGCGGCGCTAGTCCGTTCTCTCGCATGGTGTTTTTTTGCGCGCTTTCAATCAGCATAATGGCGATTGATGCCCGTTTAAATTACCTTTCGCAAGTGCGCCAAGGTTTTATTGCAGCGCTGCACCCTCTAGAAATAGTTGCTAAAGCCCCAAGCAATTGGGTGCGTGATGTGAACAGGTATTTTTCTGCGCATAACCAATTAGTACAAGAGAATTATGCACTTAAGCAACAAGCGTTTGAACACCAAGTTAGATTGCAGCGCTTAAGTACAATAGAAGCAGAGAATACACATTTGCGTAGTTTACTCAATGGCGATATTCCGATTCAACCTAAAGCGATTTTGGGTGAAATATCACACACTGGGCGTGACCCTTTTAGTTTGGTGGTGGTAGTAAACCGCGGCAGCCAACACAACGTAAAAGCAGGCCAAGCGGTTGCAGATTCTAAAGGCGTAATTGGCCAAATCACGCGGGTTTTTCCTTTCAGTAGCGAAGTCACATTAATCACCGATAAAGAGCTGTCGATTCCAATTCAAATTGAGCGCAACCAGTTGCGCGCGATTGCCTTTGGTGAAGGTAATAACACCTTAGATATTCCTTATTTGCCTGCCAATGTGGATATTAAAGTAGGCGATAAATTAGTGACATCTGGCATTGATGGCATTTACCCTGCTGGCTTGGCGGTCGCAAAAGTAACCAAGATTCTACAGAATCCTGAGTCGCCTTTTGCTAAAATTATCAGTACACCAGTAGCAGAAGTGAGCAACCACTTACAGTTGCTGATATTAGAGCTGCCGCAATCCAAAGAAGCTACTTTACCTAGCACAAAACAAGTTTCCGCTGATAGCGAGCCTGCAACAGCAGTGTCAGCAAGAACGTTAGCAATCACCGCGCCCAAAAACAAGGCTAAGCCCAATGCGCCCAACTAGCCTAGTCGCCATTATTATCACTTTATTAATCGCGCTTATCTGCCAGCTTTTTCCGTGGGTTGGGCAGGGTGTTATTCTGCGCCCAGACTTTGTGCTGGTTGTCATCTTGTATTGGCTGTTGCGCGCGCCTAATTTTTGCAATGTGGGTACCGCATGGATTGCGGGCATATTAGTTGATTTGGCGACTGGCAGTTTGCTTGGCCAACATGCGTTAAGTTTTACCTTAACGGCCTACATTGGCCTGAGTTATCAACGCAGATTAGTGCTTTTTAATCCATGGCAACTATCTGCCTATGTGTTTGGTTTGCTGATATTTGAACGGCTACTGATGCTATTTTTAAAACTGTTTGAGGGTAATGATTACCCTGGCTGGACTTACTTTTTGCCTGTATTTTCAGGGTTAATCCTCTGGCAACTGATGATTCTGATGTTTGGTGCATTAACCAGACCTAAAACTAGATAGCTTTTTGCACAGCTTATATGGCCTATAGCAACGAACTTAAAAATCATCAAAATGAGCTGCATCACTTTAGGTTGCGCCTAACTGTGTTGGGTTTTTTGGTGCTAATTGCATTTAGTGTTTTGGTATCTCGGTTTTATTTCTTGCAAATTAACCGCTACGACTATTATCAAACGCTAGCCGAAAACAATCGTATTTCAATTGTACCTATCGCACCTAACCGCGGATTGATTACTGATAGAAATGGGGTGGTATTAGCGCATAACTTTTTTGTGTATACCTTAGAAATTACCCCTTCAAAAATAGCCGATTTAGAATCGACCATTGCTGAATTAGCGCAATTAGTAGAAATTAATAGTGTCGACTTAAAGCGTTTTAAGAAGCTAAAAGCGCAAAGCCACAGTTTTGAAAGTGTGCCGATACGCACACATCTAAACGAAGTAGAAGCCGCAAAATTTGCAGTCAATCGCTACCGCTTCCCAGGTGTCGAAATTAAATCGAGACTATTTCGCCATTATCCAAATGGCAAAATGGGCGCGCACATGATTGGTTATATCGGTCGTATTAATGACAAGGACCTGGTTAAGTTAGCCGAAAATGATGTTTTATCCAACTACAAAGGTTCTGATCACATTGGCAAAACTGGTATTGAACAATCTTACGAAGCTGAATTGCATGGTACAACAGGTTTTCAGCAAGTAGAAATTGATGCAGATGGCAAAGCAGTTAGAGTACTTTCTAGTACTGCGCCTGTTTCTGGCAACAATTTAGTACTTTCTGCTGATATTAAATTACAAGAAATTGCAGAAACCGCCTTTGGTGAACGCCGTGGTGCGTTAGTGGCCATTAAACCGAGCACAGGCGAAGTGCTTGCGTTTGTTAGCATGCCGACTTTTGACTCCAATTTATTTGTTGACGGCATTGATACAGAAAATTGGAAACTACTAAACGAATCACTAGATAAACCGCTGATTAACCGCCCTTTACGCGGCATTTATCCGCCCGGCTCTACTTTTAAGCCGTTTACTGCATTGGCAGGTTTAGAAGCAGGCAAACGTGAGCCACCCTTTAGTATTAGCGATGCAGGTTACTTTATGCTGCCTAATAGTAGCCATCGTTATCGTGATTGGAAACCTGGCGGTCACGGTAATGTTGATATGCGGCGTGCTATTACTATTTCTTGTGATACTTTCTTCTATGGCTTGGCGATAGAGCTGGGCATTGAAAAGTTAACCGATTTTGTTCGCCATTTTGGCTTTGGCCAAAAAAGTGGTATTGATATTGCAGGCGAAGTGAGTGGTTTACTACCAACACCTGAGTGGAAACAACGCCGTTTTAAACAGCCTTGGTACAAGGGCGAAACAGTGATTGTTGGCATTGGTCAAGGCTACACATTGGCAACACCCATGCAGCTAGCACAAGCAACTGCCATTTTAGCCAATAAAGGTGTAGCCATGCGGCCACATTTGGTTTCAAGCATTACCAATAGCAAAACTGGTATTAGCAAAGTGAGCACTACAGTTGTAAACAACACTATTAACCTAAAAGATAAAAATTTAGAGATCGTTAATCTCGGTATGATTGATGTGACACTACCAGGCGGTACCGCGGCCAGTGTGGGTGCGAATGCAGGCTATAGCATTGCTGCCAAAACGGGCACAGCACAAGTCATTGGCATTAAACAAAATGAAAAATATAATGAAAGATTGGTGAATGAACGCCATCGCGACCATGCTTTATTTATTGCTTACGCGCCGGCAGAAAATCCTACGATTGCTTTAGCTGTAATCGTTGAAAATGGCGGGCATGGCGGATCAGCCGCTGGGCCAATTGCCAGAAAAGTCATGGATTATTATTTACTCGGTAAATTACCAGCAGTTGACATACCTAAAGATGCAAAACCCTTACCGCTTGCAACTAATAATGCTGCTGCAGGCGCTAGTCAGCCAATCGAGAACGCCCCAGAAGAAGAGCACTATGACTAAGATTATTATGACTATGGCTGCTACGATTAAGAATATTAAGACTAATTTTAACGGTACTAATAGCGTAACTATTCATCAATTTTCTGCAAATGTTTTAGTGATAGCACAAGGCAAAGGGTTTTATGTTTAGCCAGCTTTTACAACGCTTTTTTAAACACATCGATTCGTTTCTGATTAGCTGCATATTATTTACGCTACTTGTTGGTCTGTTTGTGCTCTATAGTGCCGCAGGGCAAAATTTAGGCAGAGTAAGCGCGCAGCTGATTAATATTACAGTTGCACTAAGTGCAATGTGGGTTGTGGCTAATATTCAACCGCAGTTTTTAGAGCGCATTGCACCGCCTATTTATGCACTAGGTGTTTTATTGTTGATTAGCGTTGCTTTATTCGGCGATATTAGCCATGGCGCAAGGCGCTGGCTAAACTTAGGCTTTACAAAAATTCAACCCTCCGAAATTATGCGTATTGCTGTTCCCATGATGCTGGCTTGGTTTTTTGCAAAGCGTGAGGCAAGCCCTCGCATTAGAGACTTTGTATTTGCCGCGGTTTTATTAGCAGTTCCAGTAGTGCTGATTATGAAGCAGCCTGATTTGGGCACATCATTGTTAGTTACCGCATCTGGTTTTTATATTTTATTTTTGGCAGGTCTAAGTTGGAAATTTCTATTGGGCGGCGCAGTGACGCTTGGTGCGTTAACCCCTGTATTTTGGTCTATGCTTCATGATTATCAACGGCGCAGAATTGAAATTTTAATTGACCCTACGCAAGACCCACTAGGCGCAGGCTACCATACGATACAAGCGACTATTGCACTTGGCTCTGGCGGGGTGACCGGAAAAGGCTGGCTCAATGGCACACAATCGCAGCTGGATTTTTTACCAGAGCGCACCACTGACTTTATTTTTGCCGTATTTGGCGAAGAGTTTGGCATGATTGGCAATATCATTTTGCTGGTTCTATTTAGCCTCATTATTATTCGTGGCTTGGTGATTGCAGGGCAAGCGCAAACAACTTTTAGCCGATTATTAGCAGGTAGCATCACGTTAACTTTTTTTACTTATGGCTTTGTGAATATCGGCATGGTGAGTGGCATATTGCCAGTAGTAGGCGTACCCTTGCCATTAATAAGCTATGGTGGCACATCTATGGTATCGTTATTTATTGGCTTTGGGATTTTAATGAGCATTCAAACCCATAAAAAATTAGTGGTTTCAGGATAAACTTTATGAAAAAGTGTATTGTTGTCTTACTACTTTGTACTTTTTTTCTAGCGGCCTGCGGCAGTCCAAAAGTCGTCAAACCATTATCCAGCAGCCCACAAACTAGCAATCAAACAAGTACTGTTCCACCAACTACTACATCAAAATCTGGAGGCTATTATCTAGATGATGGTCCAGGGGACAATCCACCCAAAGATATTGATAGCATTCCTAATGCCATTCCAAAAAACGAACCTTACCTAGCGCGCACCACAAAACCTTATAAAGCGCTTGGGGCAACTTACACGCCAATGACTTCATGGCAACCATATAAAGAGCGCGGTGTAGCCTCATGGTATGGCAAACGCTACCATGGCCGAAGAACAGCTAGTGGCGAAGTGTATGACATGTACAGCATGTCTGCTGCCCACACTAGTTTGCCACTGCCCAGCTATGTTAAGGTGACCAATCCTGCCAATGGACGTTTTGTGATTGTGCGCGTAAACGACCGAGGCCCATTTAAAAGCAACCGCATTATCGATTTGTCCTACGCAGCCGCGTATCAATTACGATTTGCTTCAATTGGTAGCACTTTAGTAGAGGTAGAAGCAATAGACCCGAACAATACTGCCAGTTATGCACAAGCAGCACCTGCAAAAGTAGCTGATTTACCAAAAACGCAAGCTACTCCAACAACGCCTGCTAATAACAACTTCACTATCGCACCGCAGTACTTTGTACAAGTTGGCGCATTTAAAAATGAAGTGAACGCACAAGCGCTGGCAAAAAGAGTGCAATCATTAGATATTGCGCAAAATGCAGGCATTAACACTGTGTATAATGATTACCTGCATCGATTAAAACTTGGCCCTTATGAAAATAAACTTGAAGCCGAGAAAATCGTATCCGAACTACGTAAATTACTTAATTTGCGTGCAATTATTACCAATCAATAATATGACTATTACATCAAATTTTATGCGTATCTCAACTTACTTCTCCTACACACTTGCTTTACTGTTGATGCCGATATTAAGTTTGGCTCAGGTCGCACCTCCACCGTCTTTAGCTGTTAAGGCCTATTTATTACAAGATTTTAATAGCGGCACTTCTATTGCCGAGTATAAAAAAGATGAGCGCATTGAGCCCGCTTCATTGACCAAAATTATGACCGCTTATGTGGTATTTGATGCGATTCAACAAGGTCATCTTAAGCTGGATCAAACTTTGCCAGTGTCGGAAAAAGCTTGGAAAGTAGAGGGCTCTAAAATGTTTATCGAGCCAAACAGGCCCGTAACAGTAGATGAGCTATTGCATGGCATGATTATTCAATCAGGTAATGATGCGTCTATTACACTGGCAGAGAGTGTTGCAGGTGCGGAAGAGCAGTTTGCCGATATGATGAATAAGCAAGCGGCGAAACTCGGCATGAAAAATACGCATTATATGAATGCAACTGGCTTGCCTGATAGTAACCACTATACGACAGCTAGTGATTTAGCGTTGTTGGCCAGCGCTTTGATTCGCGATTTTCCATTGGAGTATCGTCGTTTGTATTCAGTCAAAGAATACACTTACAACAATATTAAACAGCCTAACCGCAACCGTCTATTATGGCTAGATGCGAATGTAGATGGCATGAAAACTGGGCATACGGAATCTGCGGGTTATTGCTTAATTTCATCCTCAAAACGCGGTGACACACGCTTGGTATCTGTGTTGTTGGGCGCTGTAAGCGAGGCGATGCGTGCTTCTGAGAGCCAAAAACTACTAAACTACGGCTTTCAGTTTTATGAATCAACCTTGGTATATAAACAGGCGCAAACTATCAATACCTTGCGCGTGTTTAAAGGCCAAGATAAAACGGTTGCAGCAACTGTTGGCAAAGACTTTTATCTCACGCTACCCAAGGGCGATTACGCAAAAGTAAAAGCCAGCATGACCAGTCAACAACCTTTAATCGCGCCGATTAAAGCTGGGCAAGTGATTGGCAAAATCACGTTCAGTTTAAACGGCAAAGTGATAAATACACAAAATCTATTAGCCGCTAAAACGGTAGAACAAGCAGGATTCTTTGGCAGAATCGCCGATAGCATTCGTCTTATGCTGATGTAATAATGGGTTAAAGCATGGCTGAACAACCAACAAACGAAGAAACATTAATCGAATTTCCCTGTGACTTCCCTATTAAAGTCATGGGTGAAACCCACCAGCATTTTACGCAAGAAGTAGTAAAAACAATTCGCAATTTAATTCCCGATTTTGATGAATCAGGTATTGAAATGCGCGGTAGTTCTGGCGGTAAATATATCAGCCTGACTTGTACTGTGCATGTAACATCCAAGCCGCATCTAGATGACATTTATCGCGCCTTAACGTCTCACCCCATGGTAAAAGTTGTGCTATAAGCATGCAACTGCTTGGCCGCGATTTAGGTCGCACCGATTACCAAACCACATTGGCAGCCATGCAAGTCTTTACCGCCAATCGTAATGCTGAAACGCCTGATGAATGTTGGCTTACAGAGCATACCAGCGTCTATACTTTAGGCCTCAATCGTCAAGGTACTAGATTGCCCGATAACGATATCCCAGTAGCACTTGTAGATCGTGGCGGTAAAATTACCTATCATGGCATTGGCCAAGTGATCATTTATGTGCTGATTGATTTAAAGCGCCGCCAGCTCAATGTGCCCCAATTGGTGCAAATCATGGAATACAGCATGATTGAATTATTAGCCCGTTATAATGTGAATGCCGAAACCAAAAATGATTCGCCTGGCGTTTATGTGCGAGTAGATGGCGAGCAACAAAAAATCGCCTCACTTGGCTTGCGGCTTAAAAATCAATGCAGCTATCATGGCCTAAGTTTAAATGTGGATATGGATTTAGGCCCATTTAAAGCGATTGACCCTTGTGGCTATGCGGGTTTACAAATGACGCAAACCAAAGATTTGGGTATTGAGAAAACGCCGCATGAGTTGGGGCAGGAGTTAATGCAATTATTGAAAGAAAAATTAGCAAATGTCTAATATTGTTACAAATGACACGTCTACAATAAACAATACGCCTGCCAAAAAAGTGGCGGGCGTTAAGCAGATTGACGCAGAAAAAACCGCGCGCATCCCCATTAAAATAATTCCGCAACCCATGTTGCGCAAGCCTGAATGGATTCGCATGAAAGTGCCTGATAGCGCGCGCTTTCAAGAGATTAAGCAGGTGTTGCGAGATAATAATCTGCACACCGTTTGTGAAGAAGCCAGTTGCCCTAATATTGGCGAATGCTTTAGTGGCGGCACCGCTACTTTTATGATTTTGGGCGATATATGTACGCGCCGCTGTCCGTTTTGTGATGTTGCGCATGGCAAACCGCTTGCGCCAGATGTGAATGAACCCGAAAACTTGGCGCGCACTATCGCGCAAATGCGCCTTAAATATGCGGTAATTACCAGTGTAGACCGCGATGATTTAAAAGATGGCGGTGCACAGCATTTTGTAGATTGCATCCGTGCGGTGCGCGCAGCTTCACCTAGCATCAAAATTGAAATTCTAGTGCCTGATTTTAGAGGTAGATTAGATGTTGCATTGCATATTTTGCGCAATGCTCCACCTGATGTGATGAACCATAATCTGGAAACCGTACCGCGTTTATATAAACAGGCAAGACCTGGTTCAGACTACCAAAACTCTCTCAGCCTGCTTAAAGAGTTCCACGCCATGTATCCAGATGTACCAACCAAATCTGGCCTAATGCTGGGGCTGGGTGAAACTGATGATGAAATTATTCAAGTCATGCAAGATTTGCGCGCGCACAATGTCAGCATGCTAACACTAGGGCAATATTTACAGCCCAGCGTTCACCATTTGCCAGTCATGCGCTATGTTGAGCCAGCGATTTTTGACAGTTTGAAACAAGAAGCAGATGCAATGGGCTTTAATAATACCGCCAGCGGCCCCATGGTAAGAAGTAGTTACCACGCTGACGCTCAAGCGCATAGTCTTACTTAAGGATTAATATGGTCCCACATTTAACAACCGCACTCAACGGTCCTCTACTCACTTTAGAAAAGCGCATGTTAGAAGCCATGCCAAAAATCGAGCACTGGTTTCGTTCGCAATGGCTAGAGTATGCTTCACCTTTTTACGCCTCAGTCGATTTGCGTAATTCAGGTTTTAAACTAGCGCCTGTTGACACTAACCTGTTTCCAGGTGGTTTTAATAATCTAAACCCCGATTTTTTAAGTTTAAGTGTGCAAGCCGCACAAGTTGCAGTAGAAAAAATCTGCCCTGAAGCGCATCGTTTAATGATTATTCCTGAAAACCACACCCGCAATACATATTACTTGCGCAATGTGGTTGAGCTGGTGAATATCATGAAAGCCGCTGGTTTGGATGTACGCGTGGGAACCATTAATCCAGAAATTACAGAACCGACTACGCTTGAAGCGCATGACGGGCAAATACTTTTATTAGAGCCTGTGATACGTGTAGGTAACCGTATTAAGTTAATTAATAAAGAATTAGGAGATTTTGATAGTTGCGCAATTTTGCTCAACAACGATTTATCGGGCGGCGTGCCAGATATACTCAAAAATTTAGAGCAAGATTTAATTCCGCCATTGCACGCTGGCTGGCACGTTAGACGAAAATCAAAACATTTCGACGCTTATAACCGCGTAGTAAGTGAATTTTCTAAGCTTTTAGATATAGATGAATGGTTATTAAACCCCTATTTTGAAACATGCGGTGAGATTGATTTTCATGCGCGCACAAGCGAAGAATGTTTAGCGCTAAAAGTGGAACAACTGATTACCAAAATTAAAGCAAAATATGCGGAATACGGCGTAACGCAAGAGCCATTTGTGATTGTAAAAGCCGACGCTGGCACTTACGGCATGGGCATTATGACAGTGAAATCACCTGACGATGTGCGCGATTTAAATCGCAAAGCACGCAATAAAATGTCGGTAATTAAAGAGGGCCAACAAGTTTCAGAAGTGATTATTCAAGAGGGCGTTTATACCTTTGAAAGTATTGACGATGCAGTGGCTGAGCCAGTTGTGTATATGATGGATCACTATGTGATTGGCGGTTTTTATCGCGTGCATACTGGCCGAGGTATTGATGAAAATTTAAATGCGCCTGGCTCACAGTTTGTGCCACTAGCGTTTGAAAAGCCTTGTAGCCTGCCAGATTGCACAGGTGCCCCAGATACAGTGCCAAACCGCTTTTATGCCTATGGCGTAGTCGCGCGCTTGGCATTACTCGCTGCTGCGATTGAGTTGCAAGAAACAGACCCGCTTAACGCATAACTTAACACTCAAAAATACGTGAAATTTCTTTTTATTTTAGATAAATTAGATAGCCTTAAAAGCTATAAAGACACCAGCATCGCCATCATGCGCGAAGCGGCTAAACGCGGGCATAGCTTATATGTATGTCGGCAGCATGACGTTTTTTTACGCAATCAATTGGTTAAAATGAATGCCAATGCTTTTAGCTTTAGCAAAGGCGAAAAATGGTATGAATTAGGCGCCAGCCAAGAATTGTTACCCAGCGAATTTAGCGCTGTTTTAATGCGCAAAGATCCTCCGTTTGATAATGAATATTTATACAGCACTTATTTACTAGAGTTAGCCAGCAATCAGGGCGCGCGCATTATCAACAATCCGTCTGCGATTCGCGGTTGGAACGAAAAACTATCAGTCGCTAAATTTCCACAATTTGCACCAGAATTTTTGGTGACGGCTAATAACGATTTAATTCGCGCATTTTTAGCAGCGCACAAAGATATTATTGTAAAACCGCTAGATGGCATGGGCGGCTCTGGCATTTTCAGGCTCACCGAATCAGACCCTAATATTGGCCCTATTTTAGAAACATCTACAAAATTTGGCGCGCAAACTGTTATGGCGCAACGTTATTTGCCCGCCATTCTGCAAGGCGATAAACGCATTATCGTCATCAACGGTGAACACTTGCCTTATGCTTTGGCGCGCATTCCTAAAGCAGGCGAAACGCGCGGCAACTTAGCCGCTGGCGGCACAGGGGTAGCGCAGCCATTAAGTGAACGTGATATTGAAATTGCCACTACAATAGGTAAAGTTTTAAAAGATAATGGCCTGTTTTTAGTTGGCCTAGATGTAATTGGCGACTACTTAACTGAGATTAACGTAACTAGCCCCACAGGCATGGTGGAAATTGCCGCACAGACCCAAAATTCAAATTTACCGTGTAATCCAGCCGAGATTTTCATGACTGCGCTTGAAGGTATTTGCCAGCCATAATCAAGTCGCGTTATAGTGGCGTTATGCGCTTACTTTTAATTTTGGCAATTTGCTTGCTTGCTACCTCATGCACCGAACCAGAACCCATCCACAACACCCAAAGTTATGTTTTTGGCACACTTGTAGATATCACCATTTATGGTGAGCCAGAAGCAGAAGCGCAAGAATTAGCATCTGAAATTATTCGCGATTTTCAAGCGTTGCACAATCGCTTACATGCTTGGCGAGCAAGCGAAATTAAATCGCTCAACTTTGCATTTAAGCGCAGTAGTTTACCAGTCACTATTGAGCCAGACGTAGCAGCGATGATTTCGGACGCCACCGCACTTTCTATTCAATCAAAAGGTGCTTTTAATCCAGCAATCGGTAACTTAATCAATTATTGGGGCTTTCAAAACGATGAATTTAAGCCCATCAAAATTGACGACAGCAAAATTAAGACTTTAGTCAGCCACAATCCTCACATGGTGGATATTGTGATTCATAATGGCAAAGCATCTAGCCGTAACCGTCATGTTCAACTCGATTTAGGCGGCTATGCTAAAGGTTATGCGCTAGATAATGCGCTGCAAACTTTGCGTAAACATGGTGTTAGAAACGCCTTAATTAATATTGGTGGCAACATTATTGCGTTGGGCAAACATGGCGATCAGCCATGGCGCGTCGGCATTCAACATCCCCGCAAACCTAGCGCGATTGCCACAATCGAACTTGAAAGCGGCTGGGCGATTGGCACTTCGGGCGATTACCAGCGTTATTTTATGCTTAAAGGTAAGCGCTATTGCCACATTGTTGACCCCGCAACTGGTTACCCAGTTAGTGACATACAAGCCGTTACTGTGCTTATTCCACCACAAACTAACGCAGGCACGTTATCCGATGTAACATCTAAGCCTATTTTTATCGCAAAGCCCAATCAGCGCGCTAAAGTTGCTCAAGAAATGGGCGTTGAAAATTTTATTGTGATTGAAGCTGACGACAAAATTTTGATTAGCGCGGAAATGTCCAAACGCATTAAGTGGACCGACGCTGCCACTGCAAAGTATGTTACGCAAATTCAGCCTTAACTTTAAAAAAGGCATTTTTAATCAGCATCCCAAGCTATTGTTGGGTGATTGGCTGATAATATTCTTTAGTGCAATCAGCATTATTTTGATGTTTCAACAATTTTGGGTAATGACACCTGCAAGCCAATTTAAAATTAGGCATGGTAACGAAATTATTGGGATTTTTGATTTAAACCAAAGTCGCGAACTGCATATTAAAGGTGCGTTAGGTGAATCACATATCAGCATACAAAATGGGCGCGTGCGCTTTAAGCAATCGCCTTGCAGCAACCAATATTGCGTACATCAAGGCTGGTTAACCCGTGCAGGGCAAGTGGCTATTTGCTTGCCCAATCAAATTAGCTTGCAATTAATGGGTGCAAAAAGCGCTTATGATTCGCTCAATTATTAAATGTAAATCCTAGCAATCAGCGCAATGAAAAACCGTACCATTGTCATACACGCCACGCCAGAAGATCACCAAATTGCCAAACTAACAGCGCTAGCGATTGGCTTACACATGATAGAAGCTATTATTCCGTCGCCATTACCTGGCGTTAAACCCGGCATTGCTAATATCGTGACACTCTATGTGCTTTATCAATACGGGTTCAAAACTGCAGCTTGGGTCAGCTTGCTACGCGTGTTTGCCAGCAGTTTATTATTAGGGCAGTTTTTATCGCCTACTTTTATGTTAAGTATTAGCGGCGCGTTGCTTAGTTTGAGTGCTTTATTTATTGCAAAACATTTACCATCCCAATACTTTAGCGTGATTACTTTAAGCATAATCGCTGCGTTTGCACACATTGCTGGGCAGTTAATCGTGGTTAGATTTTGGTTAATCCCACACACCGGAATTGTGTATTTAATCCCTATTTTTTGTTTAGCTGCTTTAATATTTGGGCTAATAAATGGGTTAATTACTGCTAAATTATTCAGTCAAAAATAGTATTAATCATGTAAAAAAGCCATTCTCAATTACTGAGAATGGCTTTTAACTGACTTATTAACTTAAGGTCTATTCATTTATTAATTCACGCCATATCACGCGATGATTCGTGAACCCTGAAGCAGAACCACCAGTAAATGTAGGTTGCTGCGGCGGGAACTGCGGTGTTGGATTATCTGCTGTCACCACATTGACCACCGGCTTACCTTTAATATAAAGAATGTTCAAGCCAACAATCGGTGCATTTGTTTTACTTGCCACAACATTACCAGCTACCGATGCGCCTGTTTTGTAATCTAGGAAATTAAGCCAACCATAACCTCCAGGAGAGCAAACAGTATTGGAAGGTACTGTGGTTGGCAATAACAAAGTACCAAACACAAGCTGAGCAGGTACGCTTTGACGCTCACCCGTGTCAGGCAAATCAATATACCAACCTCTACCACTGGCAAAATTTACCTGATTTGCTGGCTGTTGTACCGTTCTTGTCGCTGCATCTGCATTATTAACCAGTGTCTGTTTAACCATTAATGAGCTTGCGCGCGGATTATCAAGCGCAGTCGTCGCAGTTGCTTCATCGGTAATCGCATAAATGGTTTGTTGTTGGTTATCAGTTAAATCACTGGTTCCCAAATACTTACCTGTACCAACATACAACACCCGCTTACCACTAATCTCAACTAATTCTGGCCTTGCTGTGATTGGCTGAACGACACCACTTGAGTCTCTTAGCACAGCCACCTTAAACGGATTAGTTGTAGACTTAGGTAGATTAATATTAAAACGCCATACATTACCGAGTAAATCACCACCGTAAATAAATGCTGCTTGGTTGTTTACTTCAGCATCTACAATAAAGGCGTTGATTTTTGAAAGTCCGCTTGGTGTTGTTGCACTGCCAACATCGGTATCATATTTACTAATAATCGTACCCGTAACGGCGTTTACTACATAGAGTGCACCCTCGCCACGGTTTGTGCCTGCTACATTATTATAACCAGTAGTAAATACGACTACCCATGTGCCATCTGCTTTTTTGGTAATCACAGGGTTGCCATAGCTATAACCAATATCGTCATCATCACTGGCATCAAACTCCCACAATAATTGAGGTGAATTCGGAACGGTGATATCTAGGGCAAAGTAACCTTCACCACCACCATTTAAACCAGCTACTAATATCGTCCGCCAAACTGCATTGTTAGCAATGGTACAATTGGCCGTACAGATATCGTTAATGACTATATCTCCATCAACATAATATGAGTGACTGACACCATTACCATAATTTTTATCGGCAAGCTTCCATAGATTATTCATCACCATTGTTGGTACGTAAGCCCAACGTTCGTTGCCGTTAGTTGCGTCAATGGCATGCAACATACCATCATTCGAGCCGATATAAATCGTACCTGCTCGATTTGCTTGCGTCGTTTTAAAGGCACCTATCGTGCTGTCTGGGCCATATCCGGGATCTGCAAAATTGGCTTTGGGCGCACCAACAAACACAGGGGTGGAGTCGATTAAGTCACCTAATACAGATTCGCGGAAGCGATATAGTCTACTATCTACTACACCATCGGTATTGCTGGCACGATCTTCATAACCATTGTTACCACGTAAGAAATTAATCAAAGTAGTCGTGTTAGCCAAAGCGCGCTGCTCGGTAGTTAATGTGCTCCATTGGCTTAAATTATTAGATAAAAACGCATTCGTAAAGTTGCCCGTTTTGCCTGCCACGTTTAAGTTTGCAGCATTAAAAGCACCCAAAGTCCCCGATACATTCATGAAAATATTGCGTGAATCTGTCGTATCGCTTACAAAACTTTGCATTGTGCCCGTGCAAGAAGTGGCAATTTCAACTTTACAATCCGTACCATCTAGCACGCCTGGGGCACTACATGTAGCGGTAGTAGAGCCAGGTGTTACACACTGATAAACAGTGCTATTACCTTCTGCAACACCAACAACGCTACTAGGTGCTGCGCAACTATCCGCAATCACGTTTTCAATACACCACGTGGCGTCCTCGCTTACCTCACCAGTATTGGTGTTAATAGTTCTAGCTTCCAAGTTACCCGTCCATTTAACGCTGGTATAACTCGCCACATAAGTAAAATTATCGCCCGAAACAGGGTTAAGTGTACTGGTAGCTGCCGCTGCGCCTGCACCTACTTTGGCCGTAATTGAGCTCAATGCTTCGGTTAACGATGTTGATAATTGATTTGGATTTTTCGCGCTGAAGTAAGAACCCTGACCATTGACTGCAGCATGCCACAAGTCATCTACTGCAGTTTGTGAATCTGCAGCAGGCAGTGGCCAATTGCGAGTCCCTTGTTTTAATTCAAAAAAATCACCTTCAGTCGCTGTTCTGTAATCAGATGTATAAGTCAGCGATGCATCTACACCTAAACCCAGTGTAAAAGTGGTCATATGCTGTTTTAAATTATTATCTGTAGGTGTAACGAACACATTATTTTCACACACATCGCCTGTGGTGCCGTTTGGTCTTGTGCTACCAGTACATTGAGCTGAGCCTGGAGTACCAGTGCGTAAATCGGTATCGTAATAATATTTGGCCACATCTGATAGGCTGTTACTACTTGCTGTCGGGCCTTCAAATTGAGGTCTAGGCGTGCTACCACCATCCATATTACCAATGGTGGTCGATCCATTTATTTCCACTCCTCCGTTACCGTTCCAGTATCCATCTGTAGTCAATATAGAAAAGTTTTGTTGACATGAAAACTGTACAGGATCTTGCGAGCTGACTCCTGCACTAGAACCTCTACCTGAAAAAATACGTCCCACTGTAGATAACGACTGTCTCAATGGTGTACCACCATTTGGATTTGCCGCAAACAACCTGTTGTACCAATTTGACTTTTGCGTTGCATTATATTGTGCTACTGGCAAATAGTTGCTACTTGCATTGTTAATCGTGATAAAACCCACTCTAAAACGTGTGTCTATAGACTGAAATGCTAAGCTAGTTGAAGATTTCATCAATTGCATGCGAGTACGGTAGTAACTATACCAGTTTGCAAAATTAGTCATTTCTTCTTCATATGTGCATACAGAACCTGGGCAGTCTGTACGGCTAGGGGCTTTTTCAAATGTTAAACCAGGCTCAACGTCCACACGCTGGAAAGTTGGGACCACGGCTGTATTAGCAGACTGTGTGATTGTGTGCGGTATTGTATAAGTCTTAGTAGTATCATCAGAACCGCCTGTCATTCCTGAGCGCGTAATACTTAAACGGTTATTTGGATCGTTTTCTGTAAACGCAAGTGTTTGATTAGTGCTAGCACTATTTTTAACTGAGGTGATTGTGATAACAGGGTCATTTGCTCCATTTGACTCCGCCATAAAATCAGGACTTGAAACAAAACTATTGATGCGTGTAACCAGCGCGTTTGCTAGTGCATTTCTGTTTGTGGCGTTGTTGGTGCCGCCTGAGGCACTGATACTAGTACCTAAAATTTCAGTTGTACCGACAGTGATGCTCGTCACACTGCTGACTGTTCTTGCGGAAGTAATGGTCAATGTGCCAGTAGATTTAGTTCCTGGCTGATCTGCCGTGGGTTGCGGTGAAGCTGTAGTCATGACAAGCGTTGCATTTGTAAACTCGTTCAATATAACCATATCTCCGCTAGCTGTTGCCGTAAAGTCAGGGCTACTCACATGGGCATTAATGGCAGCTGCAATATTACTGGCTAAGGTTGCTCTTTGAGTGGCACTTGTTGTATTGGTAATCGTTAGCGCTGGACTCGGAGACAAAGGAATGATACTTACACCATCGAGGGTAATACTACCAACCCTTAATGCTGTGGGCGAGATACATGAAGGTTGTCCAGTACCGCCACAACCTAATGTTTCTGGCAGTATACGAATACTGCTTACGCTACCAGATATCAATCCTGACCATCGCGCGCGCGTATGGCCTGTGGTTTCGGAATATTTTCCCTGACAAGTTGACTCAACTGCGACATTTGTACACCAGCGGACTTTAGCCGGAAATGTATGTGTTGCAGTCGGCGCTGTTGCATTAATACAGCTAGTTAAATTTCTATTGGTACAATATTCACCCGACGCTACTTTGTAGTAGTAAGGATAGCCATATGCGTCACGCGCTTGGTTATATGATTGCGTTTGGTTATCACTAACAAAGTTAGGGTAAGTATATTGATTATTTCGTTTACATATTGCTGGGTTATTTGCTTGGGCGGCACTAATCGTACCTGTTGTATTACACCAAACACGGTCTAAATAACCATCTGTAAGGCCTGCATTTGGCACTAATCTAGCATTAGTGTTGCTTTGAACACCATACGCGTCATTAGGCACAACTGTCCAACCAGATGTATTAGCGCTATTCATTGAATTTCGTTCAATACCATTCGCATTTTTAGGTGGGTTGTAAGTAGTCTGCGGGTCATAATAAATCGTATTAAACTCACTTGTGTTATAGGCAGGGTCTCCATATACACAACCTGATGTAAAAGCAGTTGCCGATGTTGATGATGATGATGATGATGATGTAGGATTTTTACATTTGTTGGTATCGTTGACATAGTCTGGCATGTAGTTGAAACCCATACTGCCCGAGTTATCTAATATATACATCAAGTTTGGTAGCACATCACCCGTAGTTGCGCTCACCAGCGGCGCGTTGCCTAAATCGGTTAATGCCGCATAACTGTGATTCATAGTTAGCGTTAATAGCATCATGCTAAACACGCGTAACAACTTATGCTGAATCTTGTTTTTTGTAGGCAATGTCATGTGAAAATCCTTATCAAACTTAACGATAATTTTTAGTTAATAAATAAACGCTTGCAAAAAACTGACGGTGTTTTTAGGGCCTGTTACGCGCACTGTGGCGCGATAAACTACTGCATCCGCGCCGCCTTTTTGTGCGCCAAAGCCACCACCGCCTGCACCGCCACCCTCACTTTTTGCGCCCTGTGAGTTGGCTGCAGAATTACCTGTACCTACTAAGCAGTTTTCTTGCGTCACTGCACCTGCATTACGGCACATACGTTGCAAAATAATGCGCGTTTCGTTACCGCTTTTGTCATCAATATCACTGGCAACTTGTATTGCGTTAGCCCAATTTGCCGCGTTATTTAATGACTCTGGTGTTTCTAAAAGCACACCATCTAAATTCGCAAAATATCCAGCTGCTGGTGCTTGGAGTGCTGTTTCACCAGATTCATTAATGAATCTGTAAGCTCTCGCGATACCCGTTTCTGCAGACATAATGGCCGATTGCTTAAATGCCAAATTACCCGCGACGAGTACGCCACTATCAACAGAACGAATTAGCGCAGCGGCAGCTAATGACATTGCAACCAATGCAATTAAGGCAACAAACAATACTAAGCCTTTTTGTGACTTAGCCATCAGTTGATGACGAATCATCACAGTTGAATTCAACATTGATGATGCCCTTTCATAACAGTTAATATTAAGTACATTGTTTTAGTCTTTATAGTTGTGGACTGGCAGCCAACATGTTTCTCAATGGCACGGTCACTTCATATACGCGGTAACGATAATTAGTCCAATTAGCGCCCAACGTGCCTGATAAATCTAAATTTCCGCCGAACACACATAACCTTGCTGGACCGACTGCGGCACCATCACAAAGCTGACTAACGACTTCTTTTTCTAATAAATTATTTCTGGCGATTACCGCAATGCGTACTACTTTAATGCGATTGCGGTCTGCAATTGAAATGGCAGCAGGCGCCCAACCGCCTGTTGCATCTTGCCAGCTAGTCACTAGCTCGCTATTCGGTGTATCTGCCACACCATATTGCGCTTGCAGGCTAACAATTTCGCTTAAAACTGCTTCTTGTGCGCCAGTTGTAGGATTTGTTCTTCTTAACTGGTTGGCATCTACATCAAATGTCACCGCTTTAACTTGCCCTAAACAGGCAACTTTATCGTTTTGCGCCATACCTGCATTTGATAAAACGGTGATGCCATTTGCGGGCCCATCAACCCCTGTTGCTGTTACTCTGGTTGCAAAGCAAGATATGCTGGCGTTTCTGGTCACCAACACCACATCATTGTTTCTGCAGCCCATGTTGTTATCTACGCCGATATAATTTGAGCCCACTAAAGTGACAATATCAGTAGCGATTGCCCCTCTTGTACTATCGCCATAGCGCACAACAATTGAATCACTATTTGCACCATCTGTAATAGTGACTGGTGTAATAATATCTCTGGCAATACTGGTTGCATTAGGCAATCCAGAAACACTGTCAATGTCTAAATTAATTGCATCAGAGGGTGCAGCAGTGTCGCATTTTAAAGCGGAATAATTAACGCCGCCCGCAACAAATACTTTGTCTGCTTCGATTCTGGCGTTGTAAGCGCTGATAGCGGCCTGTTTTGCCGCTTTCACTTCATCGGGTGTTTGATTGGCGTAGTTTGCAAATTGAAAAGAATTAGCCGCGGTAGCCGGTGTAATGGTTGGCAATGTGCCGCTGGTTAACGGTATACCATAACCCGCAAACTGTAGCTCACGTTGAATCATATATAAGCCAATATTGCCATTCGTTTGCGCATCTGCAATGCCTGTGGTGGTGCGTTTGCTACCTTCAAATGCAGAAAAAGTTTGCATCACAACAATGGTTGCAATTAAGCCAATAACCAAGCCGACCATTAATTCCACCAAGCTAAAGCCTGCTTGAATATGTAGCGATTTTTTATAGTTTTGCATGCTTATCTCGCTGTAAAAATAGAAGTGACAGCTTCGTAGCTATGCTGTGTTTCGCCGGGCACTTGCCAAGTCACTACAAATTGAAACCGACCTTCAGAAAGTAGTTTAGTCGTCAATTGACCACTGGGTAAGCTAGCGACAGGAGTGACATTGTTTCCGCCAAGCGCGATTGGGCTAGATAACATTTCTCCCAATTGTTGCTGAACCACATAAGCAGCTTCTGCTCGATAAGTTGCATCGGCCGTATTTTTCATCATAACGCCCTGCAAACCAGTAATCGCTAAAATACCGAATGAAAAAATAAGAATAGCAATCATAGCCTCTATTAATACAGCACCCTTTTGTGATGGCTGATTAGCTGGCATCTTTCTGGTAGATTTATTTTTCGTCATCATTTACTCGTTAAGTATGATTAGTAGCTAACATCTACGTGGGTCAGAAACATTCGCGTTTGGATCGCACAAGCGCACAGTACCGCCTGTACCTAAGGTGATATTCAAATTACGATCTGCCCCAGTAAAGTTAACGCCAACTTGTGTTAACTGATTTGCCACAGCTGTTGATTTAACACCTAGATTGTTAAAAACCGCTTGAGTAGCGCCACCTGGTGTTGGGCTGATAATTGCTGCAGAAGTATTGCCCTCGTTGTTACTACGTGTCTCAATTGTGGCTGGGCAGTCATCTACACCATCACCATTTAAATCAGCTACCACTGTCACACAACCAACTGTCCAAGCAGAATTTGCGCCTAAAGTAAAACGTACTGGCGCATTTCTCATTAATGCTTCAGTACGCGCTTTTTGTATGCCATTTAAGATTGATTCAGCAGCGGTACGCACTTTGGTGTTTTGAATCCAAGCGCGAAAGCTAGGGGCCGCAAAAGACGCTAGAATACCGATGATAGCGACGGTAACCATCAGCTCTACCAATGAAAATCCAGCTTGTTTACTTTTGAACATTGTTAACAAACACCACTTGGTTTAAGCGACCAACATGCAGCATTAAACGAAGAGGTTTTATTGTTGTTTTGATCAATGCTATAGGTGTAGGCAGCCATTTCACCTGCGCCTGTTGCCGCCAAGGTATAGGCTGTAGCCGTGCCCGGAACACTGCATGAATATGCAAAAAAAGTAGTACTTATTCCAGCAGGTGCGGCACATGGGCCACCTACATAAGTGCGATTATCTTGAAAGTACTGTTCCATTCTAATCCGCATATCTGCTAACGCACCAGTTGCCTCAGTCGCACGCGCTTGCCTAACATAATCGGTATAGCTAGGAATCGCAATTGCCGCCAAAATGCCAATGATAGCAATCACAATCATTATTTCAACCAATGTGAACCCATACTGCAATTTTTTCCATTTATTCATTTTAAGTATCCTTTTTTGCTTAATTGAATCATGCCAAACTTAAATTGGCGAGGCTAGCAGTATCCGATATTCGGCAAAATAGCGGTAACAAACGGTATTCAACGACTTTGTGTGATTACTTATTGCGCAAAGCTTAACCTGTTACAAACACGCATTAATGTTAAAATAAGCTTTTATATGAGTTGCGAGCGCGCAATGTTTAAACTAAAAAGTCATCTATTCAACGCTACTGCATTATGTTTATTTTGTAGTACGTTAATGGGCTGCGGGACTAAAGGCCCGCTCTATATTCCAGAGCAGCGCTATCCCCAAGAAGCATCTAAACCAACGAGTGACATCAATAAATTAGATGCTGACAAAGCACCATCAACCCAACCTACAGTTAAAGAATAATTACGTGAACGAATTTGATTTTAAAAATAGCGCGCTACATGCCGAAAATATTGCGTTGAGCCAAATTGCTGAGGCGTTTAATACGCCCTGCTATGTGTATTCTAAAGCGGCTTTAACGCAAGCTTTTAGCGATTTTAGTGCAGGTTTAATTGGCACCAATCATTTGGTTTGTTTTGCGGTAAAAGCCAACCCTAATATCGCCATTTTGAATTTGTTTGCAAAATTAGGCGCGGGTTTTGATATTGTTTCTGGCGGAGAATTAGCGCGCGTTTTAGCAGCTGGTGGCGACCCGCAAAAGATTGTGTTTTCTGGCGTAGGTAAAAGCGCAGATGAAATGCGCGTGGCGCTCAATGCAGGTATTTTTTGCTTTAACGTGGAATCGGCTAGCGAATTAAATCGATTGAATCAAGTAGCAGGTGAAATGGGCAAAGTTGCACCCGTTTCACTGCGAGTTAACCCGAATGTAGACGCTAAAACGCATCCTTATATTTCAACTGGCCTTAAAAACAATAAATTTGGTGTGGCGTTTGAAGATGCAATTGCGGTTTACGAGCAAGCCGCTGCCATGCCCAACATTGCCGTGCATGGCGTTGATTGTCATATCGGCTCACAAATCACTGAATTAGCACCTTTTATTGAGGCGCTGGATTTGATTTTAGGCTTGGTGGATAGGCTTGCCGCCAAAAATATACCGATTTCGCATATTGATGTAGGCGGTGGCATTGGCATTACTTATTTAGACGAAACGCCGCCAGAATTTATAACTTACGTACAAGCGATTTTGGCAAAGTTAACGCATAAAAATGTCAAAATATTATTTGAGCCAGGTCGCGCTTTGGTGGGCAATGCTGGCGTGTTACTCACAAAAGTAGAGTATTTAAAACACACAGAGAGTAAAAACTTTGCCATCGTAGATGCCGCCATGAACGATTTAATGCGCCCCGCTTTGTATGACGCGTATCACGATATCGTGGCTGTGAGTCCGCGTGATGGCGAAGCTAATGTCTACGAAATTGTTGGCCCAGTATGTGAAAGTGGCGATTTTTTAGGTCACGACCGCGCGCTAAATTTAGCGGAAGGTGATTTATTAGCGATTAAATCCGCAGGCGCATATGGTATGAGCATGGCCAGCAACTACAACACGCGCGGCCGCGTGGCAGAAGTAATGGTAGATGGCGATAAAATGCACTTGATTCGCCAACGCGAAAAAGTGGCCGACTTATTTGCACTAGAAAATTTATTACCCTAAAAATTAGGGTTAAGTACGCGCCAATATGCCGTCATAAATGGACTTTTTCATTCTAGTTGCACATGACCTTTAGTAGGTGTAAATTACGATTCAAGAGTCGCTAGAACTCTTATATAAGTTGTTGAATTAAATATAATTTCACACAATAATTATAGGGAGATAAGTATGAATCAATTTGTCATTGGCTTAATGGCAATCGCAGTGCTTTTGTCAGGGTGCGCTTCATCAGGCGGGGCTGCTTCTGCCAGCGCAGAAGATAATGGTGGTTTAGCTGAAATTGCGGCCTATGAGGATGCAACTTACGACACATTGCCCGATGTAGTCGCCTCTGAGTAATCCACATATTACAAAAAAGCGAGGCGTCTTAAATGACTAGCCTCGCTTTTTTGTGTCTATTTAAGCGTTAAGTTTTAATAATTTAATACTCAACTACAGGGTTTTAAATCAGACAGTTTTAATCAAAAATCACCGTTTTGTTGGCGTATAACAAAATGCGGTTTTCAATATGCCAGCGCACAGCTTTACTCAATACTATGCGCTCTAAATCGCGGCCTTTTTGAATCAAATCTTCTACTTGATCGCGATGTGAGATACGGTCGATATCTTGCTCAATAATCGGCCCTTCATCCAGCACTTCTGTCACGTAATGGCCTGTTGCGCCAATCAATTTAACGCCACGCTCAAATGCGCGATGATAAGGTCGCGCACCAATAAATGCGGGTAAGAATGAGTGATGAATATTAATGATTTTTTGCGGATAACGCGCCACAAAATCGGGTGACAGAATCTGCATATAGCGCGCTAAAACAATTAAATCAATATCGTAATCAGCAAATAATTTAAACTGCGCCGCTTCAACATCCGTCTTGTTCGATTTTGTAGTAGCGCTGTCTTTAGTCACAGGCAGATAATGAAAATCGATCCCGTAAAACTTAACCAAGGCCTCAGTATCGCGATGATTACTGATGACTAGCGGAATCTCGCAGGCTAACTCACCACTTTTATGGCGGTGCAATAAATCGGCCAAGCAATGATCATATTGCGAAACCATAATGGCAACGCGCGTTTTGTGCTGTGAAAGTTTAAGCTGCCAATGCATGCTAAACTTGGACGCAATTGGCGCAAAAGCAGCGCTAAAATCCGCCTCAGATAAATTAAAATTCGCCACATCCCACTCAACGCGCATTAAAAATAGATTATTTTCTGCATCTTGATGTTGGTCTGCGTGTAAAATATTAGCATTATGCTGATATAAAAAATCAGCGATAGCTGCCACAATGCCGCGCGCATCAGGGCAAGTTATAAGTAAAGTTGCTGTATTTTTCATCATATTTTACAGACGATTCATTTAAAAAATTTGTGTCATTATACCCAATTAACAAGGCGTTAACGATTTGAATAGTAGCCAACAAACTGAAACTAAAGCCGAAATTTCACCTGAGATTGTTTTGGCCAATCCGCGCGGTTTTTGCGCAGGGGTGGACCGCGCGATTATTATTGTTGAACAAGCCTTAGATAAATTTGGCGCGCCTATTTATGTGCGCAACGAAGTAGTACACAATAAATTTGTGGTGGACGGCTTGCGTGCCAAAGGGGCTATTTTTGTAAACGAATTAGATAAAATACCCGAAGGCAGCACCGTAATTTTTAGCGCGCATGGCGTATCAAAAGCAGTTAGAAAAGAAGCTGAATCTCGCGGATTAACAGCATTTGATGCCACTTGCCCGTTGGTCACCAAAGTGCATATCGAAGTAGCAAAAATGCGCCAAGCGGGTATGGAAATCGTGATGATTGGCCATAAGGGCCATCCCGAGGTTGAGGGTACAATGGGTCAAGTAGATGAGGACGACCATCCCGAAGATGATGCAGCTAGTTTGGGCATGTATTTGGTTGAGACACCGCAAGATGTGCAAAACTTAACCGTTAAAAACCCTGAAAATTTAGCTTTTGTGACGCAAACCACGCTTTCTATGGACGATGCGGCGCTGGTGATTGATGCGCTTAAAGCTAAATTTCCACAGATTAAGGCACCAAAAAGCGACGATATTTGCTATGCAACGCAGAACCGCCAAGATGCTGTCAAAATTATGGCCAAAGATTGTGACTTAGTGATTGTGGTCGGCTCGCCCAATAGCTCAAACTCTAACCGACTAAGAGAGGTCGCGCACAATCAAGGTGTTGAGGCTTATATGGTGGATAATGCCAGTTATTTAAAAGCAGAATGGCTCATCGGAAAAAGGAAAATTGGCGTATCTGCTGGCGCGTCTGCTCCCGAAGTTTTGGTAAAAGAAGTGATTGCTAAACTAGAAAACTTGGGCGCTGCCAATGTGATAGAGCTGCAAGGCGTCATTGAAAGTGTGGTGTTTCAGCTACCAAAAAACTTAGTCAATGCAACTTTAAGCGTGAAAAAGTAATCTAGTTAACACTTAATTTACATCAAATTTTAACGTGCCTAACGATTTTAAAACGCCAATTTCTGCCCTTGTATTGATTCACACCAAAGATTTACAAGTACTGATTATGGAACGTGCCGATAAAGCGGGCTTTTGGCAATCCGTTACAGGTAGCCTAGAAGCTGGCGAAACACCTAAACAGGCTGCGGGGCGCGAAGTGTTCGAAGAAACGGGATTAGACGTTAATCATTATGACTTTCAAGATTGGCAAGCCAGCAACATCTATGAAATCTATCCACATTGGCGGCATCGTTATGCGCCCGGCGTAGTGGAAAATATTGAACATTTATTTGGTTTACAATTGCCGCACGCCCTGCCAATTACACTAGCGCCAAATGAGCATACACGCTACGAGTGGGTGGATTGGCGCGAAGCGGCGAACCGAGTTTTTAGCTGGACCAATATTGACGCGCTGAAAAAACTAGGTGAAAGACATCAATTAACGTTATAAAATTAAGTATGCAAACTGCCACCATAAAATTTGAAAAATACCAATCCTTTGATGACGCCGATTGTCAGCGCCGTATTATTGCTGCGCGCAACAAACTGGGTAAACGCTTGGTGATTTTAGGTCATCATTATCAGAACGAAGCCGTTTACCGTCATGCCGATTTCACTGGTGATTCGCTTAAATTATCACGCTATTGTGAAGATTTAGACGCGGAATTTATCGTATTTTTGGGTGTACATTTTATGGCCGAGGTAGCTGATATTTTAAGTCGCCCAGAACAAATAGTGGTACTACCCGACTTGGCTGCGGGTTGCAGTATGGCCGATATGGCAAATTTAGCTAAGGTTGAACGCAGTTATCGCGAATTGAGCAAAGTGCTGGATTTTGATGAAACCATCACACCTGTTACCTATATTAATTCTGCAGCTGATTTAAAAGCCTTTTGTGGTGAACATGGTGGTATCGTTTGCACCAGCACCAACGCACCAAAAATCTTGGAGTGGAGTTTTGCGCAGCGCGAAAAAGTATTGTTCTTCCCTGATCAAAACCTAGGTCGCTGGTCTGGCCACAAAATGGGCATTCCATTAGAACAAATGCCGATTTGGGACCCTGACCAGCCAATGGGCGGTTTAACCGTTGAAGAAATCAAAAATGCCAAAATTTTGTTATGGAAAGGCCATTGCGCAGTGCATCAGATGTTCAGGCTGCAAAATATCACTAAATTCCGTGCTGAACATCCTGATGGCATTGTGATTTCGCACCCTGAAGCGCCGTTTGAAGTGTGCTTGAATTCGGATTATGTAGGCTCTACTGAATATATTTTAAAAACCGTGAGCGAGGCCGCGCCTGATACCAAATGGCTGGTTGGGACAGAATTAAATTTGGTGAATCGCTTGGCTGAACAAATGAAGCCGCAGGGCAAACTGGTGCAATTTATGAGTCATGTGGTGTGCGAATGCAGCACCATGGCGCGCATTGACCCTCAGCACTTGGCTTGGACGCTGGAAAACTTGGCGGATGGCAATATTGTGAACCAAATTAAAGTGCCTGAACATGATGCCAAATTAGCCAAGCTGACTTTGGACCGCATGCTGGCGGCTTCGTAATTGAGCAAATGCAATGAGTAAGTGCGATTTATGTAAGCCCAGCCCGCACCAAATTTTATGGCAAGATAATTTTTGCCGCGTGGTGCTGTTAAATGATGTGGATTATCCCGCTTATTGCCGCGTTGAATTGCTTGAGCACGTAAAGGAAATGACAGACTTAACACCTTTGCAACGCGCAAAAATGATGAAAACCGTTTTTGCAGTTGAGCTGGCATTAAGAGAAGTGACGCAAGCCGATAAAATCAATCTGGCTAGCCTTGGCAATAAAACGCCGCACGTGCATTGGCATGTGATCCCACGTTTTGAAAATGACAAGCATTTTCCAAACTCCCATTGGGGTGAAGCGCTACGAAAAGGGCAACCATTTACTTTGGATAGTGCCACTTTAGAAAATTTAAAGCAAAAAATGAAAGCGCATATTGAATGCGCTTTGCGATTAGATTAAAGCTTAAGTGAGTTAAAACTTAACACTAAAATTGGGTTGAATTTTTTAAATCATTCAACCACTAATCGATTGACCACCTTGCCGTTAATTAAATGGCTTTCGATAATCTCATCAATATCGTCGTTATCTACAAAGGTATACCAAACTGCCTGCGGGTACACCACTAGCAACGGGCCTAATTCACAGCGGTCGAAACAGCCAGCTCGGTTGATACGTGTTTTACCTTCACCATTTAAGCCCAGCTTTTTAACGCGCGATTTCATATAATCAAACGCCGCTTCTGCACCTTTATCTTGGCAGCAAGATTCACCATCTGGGCGCTGGTTCAGGCAAAAAAAGACATGATTTTTAAAGTGGTTATCCATATATTTCTACTTATTTACTTTCAAAATCACTGGGTTGCTAAAGCGTCTTCTTGGGTAAATGTCCATGTTCGAGTAATACCTAAAATATCGGTATTTTTCTTCATTTCTTCTGAAAACTTGGCGTAAGGCGCTGCTAAATTCACAATATTTTTGGCAGCTTCATCCAAAATTTTAGAGCCTGAGCTTTTATCAATCACAATATTTTCAATACTGCCATCTGCTTTAATCGACACCGTCATACGTAATTGACCATATATTTTTTGATCTTTTGCCACGGTTGGATAATTCAAATTTCCAATACGCTCCACCTTTTGCCGCCACGCTTCTAAATACATCGCATCACTGGCCTCTTTAGTGCGCGCGCCAATAAATCGGCGTTTTGGCCGTTTTTGGTATTCATCTTTTTGCTTGGCGATTTGCGCTTCTAGGCGATCTATTTCAATACTTGCGGCAATTAAATCAGCGCGATTTAAAGTTTTAGCAAATGCTTTTTGATCGCCCTGCTCAGGATCGGCAGAGGCAGCATCTTGCGTTGGATTTGACTCTACTTTTTTAACTGAATTAATTTGTGTGAGTAACTCTTGCGCCTGCTTTTCTAAAGCATCTACGCGCTTTTGCTCACGCGCTTCCTGTGCTTTCAGCTTAGCCGCTTTGGCCGCGCTGTTCGCTTCGGCACTTGGCCTTAATTTCACTTCAGTATTTTTTTGTTTAGGGGCTGGTAACGCTGTTTTCATCTGACGATTAGCATCAGTATTGCCGCCACGGTCTAGGTTAGCTTGTGCTAACAACTCGGCTTTATCGGGCGCATTTTTGGTTTTGGCATTCACTAGCACAACATTCAATGAAGGCAACTTGTTGGCCAGTTTTTTAAGCTCCGGCTCAAAATGAATCGTTAATAAAACGGCATGGACAATAATCGAAATCGCAATAGCAACGCTCAATGCACTGACTGTTTTTGAAGCACTCAGTGCTGCAGCTTGAGCCGCAATTTCTGTTTGTTTCAATTCAGCATGTTTAAGCACAGCACTCAAACTTTATTTTTCCGTTAAAGAAACACTTAGTGCATCCAGTATTTTTTGATGCACCCCACCAAAACCACCATTGCTCATCACCAAAATATGGTCATTGGGTTTGGCAACACTCACAATCGCTTGTACTAGCATGCCTAAATCATCAAACGTTTTGGCTTTATTTGCAATCGGTTTTAATGCCTCTGCTGCATCCCAACCCAAATTGGCTCCATAACAAAACACTAAATCAGCCTCTTTTAAGCTAGCAGGCAACGCATCTTTCATTACGCCTAGCTTCATGGTGTTGCTGCGCGGCTCTAGCACAGCCAGTATACGAGCCGTGCCCACTTTGGCTCGTAAACCTGCCACCGTCGTGTCAATCGCAGTCGGGTGATGCGCAAAGTCATCATAAACAGTCACGTTATTGACTACGCCTTTGGTTTCCATGCGGCGTTTAACATTTTTAAATTCCGTTAATGCTGCAATACCTACTTCTGTAGCAACACCAACATGACGTGCCGCCGCAATACTGGCCAAGGCATTCATACGGTTATGCTCACCCAGCAAATCCCAATTGACACGGCCTTGCGGCTTGCCTTGATACATCACATCAAAACTACCATCACCACTGGCATTGCTCGCTTGCCAATCGGCATCGGTGCCAAACTTTTCTACTGGTGTCCAACAGCCTTTTTCAATCACGCGATTTAGGCTGGATTCTTTACCATTGGCCACCACCAAACCCTGCTGCGGCACAGTGCGCACTAAATGGTGAAACTGTTTTTCAATCGCCGCCAAATCGTCAAAAATATCAGCATGGTCAAACTCTAGATTATTCAGAACTGCGGTGCGCGGACGATAATGTACAAATTTTGAACGTTTATCGAAAAATGCGGTGTCGTATTCGTCAGCTTCAATTACAAAAAAAGGCGAGATGCTTTTTTTATCTTGAGCAGGCGTCTGCGGCAAACGCGCCGAAACATCAAAGTTTTGCGGTACACCGCCGATTAAAAAGCCAGGTGCCAAACCAGCGTACTCCAATATCCAAGCCAACATCGATGAAGTAGTAGTTTTACCATGCGTACCCGCCACAGCCAGTACCCATTTACCTTGCAACACATTTTCTGCCAGCCACTGCGGGCCAGAAATATAAGGGAAACCCATATTCAAAATGGCTTCCATCAAAGGGTTACCGCGCGAAACTACATTACCAATCACATAAATATCAGGCATCAATTTGATTTGCTCAGGCGAAAATCCTTCAATCAGTTCAATACCTTGCGCTTGTAATTGCGTACTCATGGGCGGGTATACATTGGCGTCGCAACCAGTCACGCGATGCCCTGCCTGCTTTGCCAGTACGGCAATACCGCCCATAAATGTACCGCAAATGCCTAAGATATGAATATGCATAATATGATTTTAACTGTTTAAAATAACTTAAGGGTTAAGACAAATTCGGACTTAACCAGCGCTCTAAATACTCTTTCGGCAAATCTCTGCGTTTTACCATATCTTCTAGCTGATCTATGCCGATTTTATCTACACTAAAGTATTTCGCTTGTTTGTGTGCAAAGTAAAAACCTGAAACGGCGGCGGCAGGCAACATGGCGAATGATTCTGTGAGCTGCATGCCAATTTCATCTGCCTGCAATAAGTTAAACATATCGGGTTTTACGGTATGATCTGGACAAGCTGGGTAGCCGGGCGCAGGGCGAATGCCTTGATATTGTTCTTTAATCAGTGCATTTACATCCAGCTTCTCTTCTGCCGCATAACCCCAAAAATCGGTACGTATACGTTCATGCATATATTCTGCAAACGCTTCTGCAAAGCGGTCGGCCAGCGCTTTAAACATGATTCCACTAAAATCATCATTGGCGTCAGCAAAGCGTTTTTCGATTTTCTCTGTGCCCAATCCGCCTGTCACAGCAAACAGGCCAATATAGTTTGCTACTGTTTCGCTTTCACTTGGACCTTTGGGCGCAATGAAATCACTCAAACACTGATTCGGGCGCGGCACGCCGTCAATCACAGGTTTCACCGTTTGCTGGCGCATGCCATAGTAGGTAAAAGCAATCTGGCTTCTACTTTCATCGGTGTAGATTTCAATATCGTCATCATTGACGGTGTTTGCAGGCTGCAAAGCAATCACACCATTGGCCGTTAACCAGCGGCCATCGATGATTTTTTTCAGCATCGCTTGCGCTTCAGCAAAGACTTTAGTCGCGGCTTCGCCCACTACTTGATCCGTCAAAATAGCAGGATAAAAACCTGCTAAATCCCACGTTTGAAAGAATGGTCCCCAATCGATATATTGCGCAATTAAGCTTAAATCAATATTTTTGAAAACACGGCGGCCGATGAATTTTGGTTTGACTGGCGCAAACTCACCTGTAAATGAAAGGGCTAATTTGTTTTTACGCGCATCTGCAATAGTCAGTATTGGCACACCTTTTTTATTGGCATGCTGAGTGCGTGCTTTTTCGTAATCGGCTTGGATTTCGGCCAAATAAGCACCGCGTGTTTCGGGCGTCAGCAGGTTTTGCATCACGGTGACAGAGCGCGAAGCATCGGGCACGTACACGATTGGGCCATCATAAAATGGCGCTATTTTCACCGCCGTGTGCGCGCGTGAAGTAGTCGCACCACCAATCAACAAAGGCGTTTTTGCTTCGCTAAAATACGGGTCACGCTGCATTTCTTTGGCAATGTAAGTCATCTCTTCTAGCGATGGTGTAATCAGTCCACTTAACCCAATAATGTCGGCATTTTCGGCTTTTGCCATGGCTAAAATCTCAGCCGCTGGCACCATTACACCCATATTCACCACTTCAAAGTTATTGCATTGCAACACAACGCTGACAATATTTTTGCCAATATCGTGCACGTCGCCCTTCACTGTGGCAATGACCATTTTGCCTTTTGGCTTAGCAACCACACCTGTTCTCGCTTCATCTGCGGCTTTTTCAGCTTCAATAAACGGGATTAAATGCGCCACGGCGGTTTTCATCACGCGCGCAGACTTAACGACTTGCGGCAGGAACATTTTGCCTTGGCCGAATAAGTCGCCCACCACATTCATGCCGTCCATCAACGGACCTTCAATCACATGAATTGGTCGACCACCACTGGCTTCAACCGCCGCGCGGGCTTCTTCGGTATCTTGCACAATAAAGTCAGTAATTCCATGCACCATGGCATGGCTTAAACGCTTTTCTACTGGTACTGGGTTTTCTGGCGTACCGCGCCATTCCAGGGTTGCGGCTTCTTTTTTGCCGCCTGCCACTAGCGTGCCGGCGATTTCAATCAAACGTTCAGTCGGCGCAATCAAATTATTCCGGTCAATAATTCGGTTAAGTACTACGTCCTCTACGCGTTGCTTTAGCTCTGGCGCCAAGTCATCGTAAACGCCCATCATGCCCGCGTTGACAATACCCATGGTCATACCTGCTTGAATCGCATGGTATAAAAACACGGTATGAATCGCTTCACGCGCAGGGTCGTTGCCGCGGAAACTAAAACTGACGTTTGAAACGCCACCAGAGATTTTGGCATGCGGCAGGTTTTGCTTGATCCAGCGCGTGGCTTCAATAAAATCCACCGCGTAGTTATTGTGTTCTTCAATCCCTGTTGCAATGGCGAAAATATTCGGGTCAAAAATAATATCTTCTGGCGGAAAACCCGTGCTCACTAATAAATCGTAAGCGCGTTTGCAAATTTCTACTTTACGCGCGTAAGTATCGGCTTGGCCTTTTTCGTCAAACGCCATCACAATCACCGCTGCACCATAGCGGCGGCAAAGCTTGGCTTGACGTAAAAATTCGCTTTCGCCCTCTTTCATCGAGATAGAGTTAACAATCGCTTTGCCTTGCACACATTTTAGGCCAGCTTCAATCACGTTCCATTTGCTGGAATCAATCATAATCGGCACGCGCGCAATATCTGGCTCTGACGCGATTAAGTTCAAGAAATGCGTCATGGCTTTAACGGCATCTAACATGCCTTCATCCATGTTGATATCAATCACTTGCGCGCCATTTTCCACTTGCTGCCGCGCGACGCTGAGCGCCTCCTCGTATTGCTCATTAATAATCATGCGCGCAAACGCTTTTGAACCCGTAACGTTGGTGCGCTCACCTACGTTAACATACAGCGAATTTTCATCAATAATAAATGGCTCTAGGCCTGATAACTTAGTAACTGGCTCAAAACTTGGTACCACACGCGGCGGCAAATTTTTGATTTCGTTATAAATCGCGTTAATGTGCGCTGGTGTGGTTCCGCAGCAGCCACCCGCCATATTTAAAAACCCGCTATTTGCGAATTCTTTTACCAAGCTAGAAGTAACATCTGGTGTTTCATCAAAGCCAGTGTCTGACATGGGATTGGGCAAACCGGCATTGGGGTAGATGCACACAAACGTATCGGCTATTTTTGAAAGTTCTTCCACATAAGGGCGCATTAAAGTGGCGCCCAAGGCGCAGTTTAAGCCGATAGTGAGCGGCTTGGCATGGCGGACAGAATGCCAAAAGGCCGTTACGGTTTGACCAGATAAAATGCGGCCAGAAGCATCGGTCACCGTGCCTGAAATCATCAGAGGCATGGTGTAACCGACTTCATCAAAAAACGTATCAATCGCAAATAATGCGGCTTTGCAATTGAGGGTATCGAAAATGGTTTCTACCATTAAAATATCTGCTCCGCCCTCAACTAACCCACGTACTTGCTGTAAGTAAGCAGTCACTAACTGATCAAAACTGACGTTACGCGCGGCGGGGTCGTTTACGTCTGGCGAAATACTGGCGGTTTTAGGCGTTGGGCCTAATGCGCCCGCCACAAAACGCGGTTTATCGGGCGTGCTATATTTTAAACATGCCGCTTTGGCAAGCTTGGCCGATTGCACATTCATTTCATGCACTAAATGTGCCATATGGTAATCATCTTGAGCAACCGTTGTAGCACCAAAAGTATTGGTTTCAATCACATCGGCACCAGCGGCTAAATATTGCTCATGGATCTCTTGAATCACTTGTGGCTGCGTTAAGCTGAGTAGCTCGTTATTACCTTTAACAAACAGCTCACGCTCACCCGCTGGTGCCGCAAAGTCTTTAAATCGCTCGCCTCTGTAATCCGCCTCAGACAATTTATATTGCTGAATCATCGTACCCATCGCGCCGTCCAAAATAAGGATACGCTGACTAAGTAATTTGCGAAGTTGGGCTTCTGTTGCAGATGGCATGAACAACACTTTGAAAAAGAAGTAAATGAGTGACTATTTTAGCATGCAAATGCTGAAGCTTTTAAGCTGTGCCAGCCAAAAGTATGCTTATGTTTCGCTACGACGATATTGCACCGCTTCTGCAATATGCGCGGGCTTAATTACCATATCACCACTTAAATCGGCAATCGTACGCGCTACTTTTAAAATACGATGGTAGGCGCGCGCCGATAAATTGAGTTTAGAAATTGCGGCTTTTAATAAGCTTAAACCTGCTTCGTCAAGCTGGCAATGCGTATCAATTTCTAAACTTCCTAATGCAAAATTGGCTTTGCCTTGTCGATTAAGTTGGATTTGGCGTGCATTTTCAACGCGTGCGCGTATTAAGTCGCTACTTTCAGACAGTTTGCTTGCTGTTAATTCATCTTCTTTGAGTGCAGGCACTGTAATTAACAGGTCGATTCTGTCTAAAAGCGGACCAGAAATTTTAGCGCGATAACGCGCGATATTGTCTGGTGTGCAACGGCATTTATTATTGAAATGACCCAAATAGCCACACGGGCATGGGTTCATGGCAGCTAGTAATTGAAACGATGCAGGAAAGTCAGCTTGCCGCGCAGCGCGGGAGATGGTGATATGGCCGCTTTCTAATGGCTCACGCAAAACCTCTAACACTTTTCGGTCGAATTCGGGTAACTCATCTAAAAACAATACCCCATGATGCGCTAGCGAAATTTCACCTGGACGAGGAATGCCACCGCCACCCACCAAGGCAACACCTGAGGCGGTATGGTGAGGTGAGCGATACGGTCTGCGCTTCCAATTTTCTAGCTTGTACGCACCGTTAAGTGATTGAATCGCTGCACTTTCCAGCGCCTCTTGCTCGGTCATGCTGGGTAAAATACCTACGAAACGGCTCGCTAACATGCTTTTGCCAGTACCTGGTGGCCCGCTCATTAATACACTGTGTCCGCCAGCAGCGGCAATTTCTAAAGCACGCTTGGCTTGAGATTGACCTTTAACCTCATTGAAATCTGCGTAATGGTTAATCGGTGTGGTCGTTTCGGCTACATATTGTTGTAATAAGGTATGCCCACTTAAATGGGCACAAACTTCTAATAATGAATTAGCTGGATAAATCAGTGCATCTTTAACCAAACTAGCTTCTAACGCACTATTTTGAGGCAATATAAATGCACGTTTATGTTGCGCAGTTTTATGCACCATATGATAAGTCATCGCTAATGCGCCACGAATTGGCCTTAACTCACCAGTTAACGCCAATTCTCCTGCAATTTCGTAGCGCTCAAGTGACTCTTTGGGAATCTGCCCACTCGCCGCTAAAATGCCTAATGCAATGGGTAAATCGTAACGGCCACTTTCTTTAGGTAAATCTGCCGGCGCTAAATTCACCGTAATGCGTCTGGCGGGAAACTCAAATTGAGCGGTTTGAATCGCCGCACGCACGCGATCTTTACTCTCTTTTACTTCCGCTTCGGGCAAACCTACAATCGTAAAGCTAGGTAAACCGTTGGCTAGGTGCACCTCCACCACCACTTCAGGCGCGTCCATGCCACTTAGCGCGCGGCTATGCAAAACCGCTAAACTCATTTTTGTTTGAGCTCTGCTTCCAGCGCTTCAAGCTTTGCTTCAAGCTTTGTCAATTGCTCGCGCGCGTGGCGCAAAACTTCTGCTTGCACATCGAATTCATCACGCGTTACAAGCTCCATTTTGGTGAGCGCGCCCTTAATTAGTGCATGAATATTTTTATCTATATCAGCCAAAGGGGAAGATGCAGCTATCTCTTTGATTTTATTAGATAATTCTTCCAATTTTGATGTATCAATCATAGCAATTTCCTTTATTTTTTTATCAGTTTAACAGATTTTTAATGCACTTCTATATCTCGATTAATTATATATAAAACTTAAGTCATTGATTTTTATATACATTTAATTGGCATGCGGATTGCTCGTCAATAACGTGGTTAAAACTACTTCATTTTTTTAAAACAACGTTAGGGGATACACAATGCGTAAATCGTTATTATCAATCGCAATGTTAGGTGTTTTTGCAGCGCCAACATTTTCATACGCAGAAGATGCGCCAGCAGTAGCTGCCGCTGAGCCAGCATCTGCATGGACAGTAACCAGCAACATCGGTTTCGTTTCTGATTACTACACACGTGGTATTTCACAAACATTCCACAAACCAACAGTACAAGGTGGTTTTGACATTGCCCACTCAAGCGGCTTTTCTGCAGGTATTTGGGGTTCAGGTGTTACACCAAACACATTCCCAGATTCAAACACTGAAATTGATATTTATGGTGGCTACAGCGGTTCTGTTCCATTTGTAGAAGGTCTAGGCTTTAGCGTGGGTGCAATTGGTTATATTTATCCAGGTGGTAGCTGGAAAAACTACGATTTCTTAACTCAATCTGAGGGTTTGAATGGTGTTGGAAACGAAAAAGGTGGTCGTTGGGATACTTATGAAGCGAACTTTGGTTTGTCATATAAATGGATAAGTGCTAAAGCATCTGTCACTTTAGGTGACTGGTATGGCGCTGAGAGGGCAACAGGATGGGATGGCAGTACTAGCGGTACTACTTACATTGAGTTAAATGCTGCTTATCCATTACCATTTTTTGGTTTAACTTTAATTGGCCACGTTGGCCACTTAAATGTAGCAGGAAAATTATCTAGCGACCCACGATTTGCTAATGCCAATACTTTTGATGGCGTAAATATCATTGAAGATAATCCTGACTATACTGATTACAAAATCGGTCTAAGTAAAGCGTTTAAAATTGCTAGCTCTGAAGGCTGGAACGCTGGTATCTACTACGTTGGCGCTAGTAACGGCGGCAATAGCGGATACTGGGGTTCAAGAGGCTACGGTGGCTCAAGCTTTAACGGCGGCGTAAAAAATGGCGTTACTGAAATTAAAGACTTAGCAGATGACCGCTTTGTTCTAACTCTAGGTCGTACTTTCTAAATTAGTTTAATTTAAAAAATAAAAAGCCAATTTTAACGAATTGGCTTTTTAATAACCTGCCAATAGGGGAATAATATGAAATTTGTATCGGCAATAATCAAGCCATTCAAGCTTGATGAAGTGCGTGAAGCCTTATCTAATATAGGCGTTCAAGGCATTACAGTAACCGAAGTTAAAGGCTTTGGTCGTCAAAAAGGGCATACCGAGCTGTATCGTGGCGCGGAATATGTCGTCGATTTTTTGCCAAAAGTTAAAATTGAAATTGCAATCAAAGATGACATGCTTGACCAAGTAGTAGATGCGATTGAAAAGGCAGCTGCAACTGGCAAAATTGGCGATGGCAAAATTTTTATATTTAATTTAGAGCAAGTTTATCGCATCCGTACCGGTGAAACCGGACCTGAAGCACTTTAAGGGGCCATAAAATGAAAAAAATATTATCTGTTTTATCGCTAATTGCTCTGTTAAGTACTGCTGCAGTTAGCACAAATAGTTTTGCAGAGGACGCTGCTCCTTCTACTGAGCAAGCAGTCGAAATGGTTGCTCCAACGGAAGCAGCGGTTGTTGAAGAAATGCCAGCAGCAGAACCTGCACCAGTGGAAGCAATGCCAGCAGAAGCTGCACCAGTAGAAGCGGCGGCAGAAGCAGCACCTACGCCAGTGCCAAATAAAGGTGACACCACTTGGATGATGGTTTCTACTATCTTAGTTACATTGATGGTAATTCCAGGTTTGGCCTTATTTTACGGCGGCTTAGTGCGTCAAAAAAATATGCTTTCTGTGTTAATGCAAGTATTCATGATCTTCTCGCTGATGGCTGTTTTATGGGCATTGTATGGTTACAGCGTTGCTTTCACAGGCGGCAATCCATTCTTTGGCGGCTTGGGTAAAGCATTCTTGGCTGGCGTAACTCCTGAATCATTAGGTGCTACCTTCAGCAAAGGTGTTTACATCCCTGAATTCACATTCGTTGCTTTCCAATTAACCTTTGCAGCGATTACACCAGCGTTGATTGTTGGTGCGTTTGCTGAGCGTATGAAGTTTTCTGCAGTGTTGGCGTTTATGACTTTATGGTTCACATTTGCTTACTTGCCAATGGCGCATATGGTTTGGTATTGGGACGGTCCAGATGCAATTACTACAGCTGAATCTTTAGATGTGGTTTTAGCAAACGCAGGTTGGTTATGGGCTAAAGGTGCACTAGATTTTGCTGGCGGTACCGTTGTTCACATTAATGCAGGTGTAGCTGGTTTAGTAGCGGCTTATGTATTAGGTAAACGTATCGGTTACGGCAAAGAGTCAATGACACCGCACAGCTTAACCTTAACAATGGTTGGTGCGGCTTTACTGTGGGTGGGTTGGTACGGCTTTAACGCTGGCTCAAACTTAGAAGCCAATGGTTACGCTGCCTTAGCTTTAATCAACACAACGATTGCTACAGGTGCTGCAACGTTATCTTGGACATTCTCTGAGTGGCTATTAAAAGGTAAACCATCGATGTTAGGTGCTGCTTCTGGCGCTGTTGCAGGCTTGGTTGCGATTACACCAGCATGTGGTTTTGTAGGCCCAATGGGTGCAATCATCATCGGTTTAGTTGTTTCACCAATCTGCTACTTCTTTGTGGCAAAAGTGAAATACATGCTTGGTTATGATGATGCGCTAGATGTATTCGGCGTACATGCAATCGGTGGTATCGTAGGTGCGTTGTTAACAGGCGTGTTTGTTAACCCAGCATTGGGCGGTGCAGGTGTAGTTGATTACGTTGCAAACGGTGTTGCAGAGTATAACTTTGCCGCACAAATGACTGCGCAAATCTGGGCTGTTGGTACTGCAATTGTGGTTTCAGGTGTGGTTGCATTTATCTCACTAAAAATTATCGACTTAGTTATCGGTATACGTGTATCAGAAGAATCAGAGCGTGAAGGCTTAGATACAACTGAACATGGCGAGCGTGCTTATCACTCATAATATCGAGCCAATTTAAGTGTTAAGTTAATCGATACTTAACACTTATTTTAAGCAATAAAAACGGACGCTTAGGCGTCCGTTTTTATTTGTGCTTATCAACTCAAGTTGAGCGTAAATTTTATCTTTTAAAAATAGTACTTGACACATATAACTAAATAACTAATTATATAGTTATGAAACAAGTATTCACGATTCCAAGCGCATGGCAAAACACGGCAGAGCTGTTTATCGCTTTAGGCGATTCGCATCGGCAGCGTATTCTGCTGGCTTTTGAAGCGAACGAGCGGCTAAGCACTTTGCAAATTATCGCAGCATCCACATTAAGCCGCACGGCAGTCACGCATCACTTAAAAATTCTACAAAATAGCGGCGCATTACAATCTGAAAAAGTGGGCAAAGAAGTGTTTTTTTGGATTGATAAAGCGTATATCGGCAATGCATTAAAATCAGTATTAACTTATATTAATAACGAAACGTAAAACAAAAAAGCAAATAAGGGGAAAACAATGCTGGCTAGATTTTTACGATTAATCTGCAAAATTCTGTTTCGCGTCAAAGTACGTGGTCTAGAAAACGTGCCCAAAGACAATATATCAAAAACCAATGGCCTGTTAATTGTAGCCAATCATGAATCGTTTTTAGATGGCTTTTTATTAGGCTTGTATTTGCCCGTAACAGCTACCTTTGTGGTACACACCACCGTATTAAAAAACTGGTGGTTTAGACAGTTTTTACGCTTAACGCCTTATTTGGCAGTTGATCCGACATCGCCGTTAGCCATGAAAAAAGTCGTGAAATTGCTTGAGGCTGGCCAAAACGTGGTGATTTTTCCAGAGGGTCGCATCACCTTAACAGGCGCGCTAATGAAAGTATATGATGGTCCTGGTTTTGTAGCCGCCAAAACGGGTGCAACTATTTTGCCGATTCGCGTTGATGGCGCAGCTGAATCCTATTTTGGACGATTATCCAGCGACCATCCACGCAAAATTCTGCCAAAAGTTATTTTAACGATTCAGCCTGTCACCCACATTGATATTCCCCAAAATGCACACACCCCACTCTCGGCAAAACAACGTCGCCGTATTGCAGGTGAAGGCATGCGTAGCGTCATGCAACATATGCTGTTTCAAACCCAAAAAAGCCGTACTTTATTTGAGGCTTTTTTAGATGCTGCAGATAAATTTGATGGCAGCTATAAACTCATTGAGGACATGAATGAAGTAGAAGAAACCTACCAAGCTTTACTTAAAAAAAGCTTAGCGCTTGGGCGTTTAGCCACCAAAATCAGTGCGCCAAATGAAGCTGTTGGCGTGCTGATGCCAAATGTGACCAATACATTAGCGCTAATTTTAGGCATGAGTGCATTTAACCGTATACCAGCTATGCTGAATTACACCGCAGGCACGGCGGGCATGCAAAACGCTTGCATTGCCGCCAATGTAAAAACGGTGATTACCTCGAGAAAATTTATTGATACCGCCAAGTTAGAAAACGATATCGCGCATTTAGAGAATCTAAATATTGTTTATTTAGAAGATTTACGCGCGCAATTTGGCGTGCTCGATCGCGCATGGTTAATGGGTTACGCTTTGCATTATCCGCGTGTGGCGATGGAAGTGAGTGAGCCCAGCCAACGCGCTGTGATACTGTTTACTTCTGGCAGTGAAGGCAAACCCAAAGGCGTGGTGCATTCGCATCAGAGTATTTTGGCCAATATCGCGCAAATTATGGCGATTATTGACTTTAATCCAACCGATAAATTTATGATGTCGCTGCCAATCTTCCACGCCTTTGGGTTTACTGGTTCGTTACTACCGATATTTAACGGCATTAAAATCCTACTTTTCCCTTCGCCATTGCAATATAAAGTGATTCCAGAAGTGATTTACGACCGCGGTTGTACAGTGCTATTTTCAACCAGTACTTTTTTGGGCAATTATGCCAAGTTTGCACATCCGTATGATTTTTACAAACTGCGCCTGGTGATTGCAGGCGCGGAAAAACTGAATGATGAAGTACGTAAAACCTATACTGAGAAATTTGGTATCCGCATTTTAGAAGGTTATGGCACCACAGAATGTGCGCCTGTGCTTTCGGCCAATACTCCAATGGCTAATTTAAACGGCACGGTAGGCCAATTTGTGCCAGGTTTAGAGCATAAGTTAGAACCAGTTCCGGGGATTGAAAATGGTGGCTTACTACATGTGCGCGGCGAAAACGTGATGATGGGTTATTACCTGTTTGATGCGCCTGGCGTGCTAAAACATACGGATGATGGCTGGTATAACACGGGTGATATTGTAGAAGTTGATGCGCAAGGCTTTATTCATATCAAAGGTCGTGTGAAACGTTTTGCCAAAATAGCGGGTGAAATGGTGTCGCTGGAAGTGGTAGAGAAAATTGCCAACACTGCCGCGCCAGAGCATCAACATGCAGCCAGTACACAAACCGATGCGCAACGTGGCGAAACCATTGTTTTATTCACCACCGACCCCGCCCTAAAACGGGAAGATTTACAAATGGTGGCTAAAAATCTGAAACAGCCGGAAATCGCCATTGCGCGCAAAATTGTACGTATTGATGAGTTGCCATTATTAGGCACAGGTAAAACCGACTATGTGACATTAAAACAAATGGCAGAGGCCGCATCATGAACCGCCGCCAATTCTTATGTGGGATTGGCTTGTTAGGTTTATCAAGTGCGGGATACGCTGGACTAAAATTCTGGCCCGAAAATGGGTTAAGTAATCCGTGCTTAACCAAGCTGCCGGATGAGATTAAGCAACATCCACTTATGCAAGAAATTTGGCGCGACATTCGGCCAGAGCTTGTATGGGACACACATGTACACCTAGTTGGCACAGGTGATAGTGATAGCGGCATTTGGTCTAGCCCCAATATGGATAGCTACTGGCACCCCATATTAAAAGTGCAAAAAAACTTTTATATGAATGGCAGTTGCGCTGTAGATGGCGACATTGACAACAGCACAGTGCAACGCATGCTCACGCAATTAAACGAGATTCCAGCTGGGTTTAAACTGATGCTGTTTGCTTTTGACTGGTTTCATGATGAGAACGGCAAGCCTAATAAAGATCAATCAATTTTCCACATACCCAACCAATACGCACAAAAAATCGCCAGTGAAAATGCCAATCGGTTTGAATGGGTTTGCAGTATTCACCCTTATCGGGCAGATGCAGTTGATGCATTGGAACTTGCCCATGCACAAGGTGCAAGAGCGGTTAAATGGCTGCCATCTGGAATGGGTATTGACCCTGCGAGCCCTAAATGCGACCTTTTTTATCAAAAATTGCAAAGCTTAAACATGCCGATTATTAGCCATACCGGCGCAGAAAGCGCGGTTCAAGGCGGTGTGCAAGCACATGGCAACCCACTTCGTACGCGCCGTGCACTAGATGCTGGTGTGCGTGTTGTATTGGCGCATTGTGCTAGCGATGGATTTGATGAAGATTTAGATAACAGCAATAAACGGATTAAAAGTTTTGATCTATTTGCACGCTTAATGGATACGCCAGATTATCAAAAACTGGTATTTGGTGAAATTTCCGCATTAACTTTAATTAACCATGCTTGGGCAATTAAGCCCATATTGCAGCGCACCGATTGGCATCATCGGCTATTAAACGGCTCCGATTATCCGCTGCCTGGCATATTACCGCTTATAAATACGGAATCATTGGCAAAGAAGGGCTTACTCAATAGCGAATATATTCCATTTTTACAGTCATTAAAAAATCACAATGCTTTATTGTTTGATTTTGCCGTTAAGCGTTTACTTGAAGTTGATGGTACCAAGTTTGCCAATAGCGTGTTTGAAACCAAATCTTTTTTTAAAATATAACAATAAATACAAGAAAAAAGGGAGTAAACAATGGAATGGCTATTATTCGGTTTATTAGGGGTAGTAATTTGCATAGGTGGTTTTGTTGGATTTATTGGCTTATTCAACAAAGGTGATGCTGAGCAACAGTTAAAAAATATAGAGCATGAATTAACGCAACTTAAAAAACGCTTGCATGCGTTAGAAGCAAAACAACTGCCTACTCAGCAAAGTCTCGCTCAAATCGCTACGCCAACCGATTCTCAAACCACGCTCCAGCCAGACAACACAGCAGATGCGCCACAAGCAAAACCCAAAGACTTAACGCAATCCACCAAGCAAAATAACGAAATCAAAACTGCCGCTATCCCAGTCAATATAGAAGCAAGTTCTACTCAGCGCATCAACTTAACTGCATCCAACGCACTAAATGACAGCAAAACCATTACGCCCGAAAGTCTTAATATCATTGAACAAATGTTTGCCTTAGCCAAAAATTGGCTGTTTGGTGGCAACACTATGGTGCGCGCGGGTGTCGTTATTTTATTTATCGGCATTAGTTTTCTACTCAAAATGGTGGTTGATAACGGCATAGTTCCGATTCAATTACGCCTTGTTGCGATTGCCGTTGGCGGATTGGGTTTGCTGGCAACAGGTTGGCGTTTGCGTGAAAAACGCGCGCAATATGCATGGGCGCTGCAAGGTGGCGGTGTTGGCGTACTCTACTTAACCATTTTTTCGGCCCTAAAACTGTATGGGCTGATACCTGCAGGAACTGCTTTCACGTTGCTTGCCGCAGTCGCTTTTTTATCGGCATTAATGGCAATAAAACAGTCTGCCATGCCATTGGCTATCTTAGGCTTCACGGGCGGTTTTTTGGCGCCTATTTTGACTTCAACCGGAGATGGTAGCCATGTTGGTTTGTTCAGCTACTATTTAGTGCTCAACGTAGCGATTGCTTTTATCGCTTTTTATAAAAGTTGGCGCCCGCTTAATATTCTGGGTTGGGGTTTTACCTTTATTGTGGGCTCACTGTGGGGTGCAAAAAACTATACGCCCACCTATTTTGCTAGCACAGAGCCATTTCTAATTATTTTCTTCTTACTTTTTACGCTAATCGCGGTGCTATTTGCACATCGACAAGCCACAAAAGCCAGCGATTACATTGATGCAACATTGGTGTTTGGTACGCCGCTAGTTAGCTTTAGTTTGCAATATGCGCTACTTAAAAATACACCTTATGGCATGGCTTACAGCGCGCTAATAGTCGGTGTGTTTTATCTTGCGCTAGCTTGGTGGCTGTTTACACGCAAGCGTGAAACACTGCAATTTTTAGGAGAATACTTTTTAGCCTTAGGTATTGGTTTTGCAACACTCACCATACCATTATCATTAGATGGACGCTGGACATCTGCCGCTTGGGCCGTTGAGGGCGTGGGTTTATTGTGGGTTGGATTAAAACAACAACGCTTATTCCCCACCCTGTCTGGCTTGGCCTTGCAATTACTAGGTGCAGGGGCATTTATGGTTGGCTGGGGATTAACAGGATTAACGCCAACTGCGCATCAAAATATGTGTTTAGGTGTCGCTTTTATTGCGCTATCTGGCTGGGCATGCGGCGCATTATTAAACCATTATCAGCATAGTAAGTTTGCATTTACAGCGCCGTTATTAGCTGTTTGGGGTTGGCTGTGGTGGGTAGGTGCAGGCTTAACCGCAATTGATACTTTTTTACCACCCCTTCTTTTTGCGCATGCAGCATTAACATTTGTGGCTATGACCAGCGTGATATTGCCGTTGGTTTCAAGCAAAATTAAATGGCCAGCTTTAGCAAATTTGTCTTGCCTGCTGCTTCCAGTAATGGCGTTTGTGCTGGCGATTGATTTCCTCAGTGGGCACCCATTTGCGCATATGGGCTTTTACACTTGGTTAATCACTTTAGTGGCTTACATTTGGCTGTTAATGCGTCATGTGATGCCTTCGCATGCCGTATTTCGCGGCGCTTTATTATGGATAGCTGCGATTATTGGCGGCATCGAATGGCAACATTACCTTTCAGCCATTATCACATCTGGGGTTTGGCTAGCCATTGGCTGGGCAGTTGTGCCGCTTATCATCAGCGCTGGCATTATGCAGTGGCAAAAACACCATCAAAACGCTGCAATAAATCGTGCATGGATTTGGGTGGGTATTGCCCCCATCATGGTATTTTTATGTGCATGGTTTATGTTCATGTCGTTAGATTCTAATGGCAGCGCAGCACCATTGTCTTATATTCCATTACTCAATCCGCTTGATATCACGCTCTGTGCAATTTTGTTCAAACTACTGTTGTGGACGCGCCATTTCAAACAATACTTTCTTACATTAAAGAAGAATATCTACATCATTGCAGGCTTAATGGCCTTTATACTGATTAATGGTATGCTGCTGCGCACCCTGCACCATTGGGCTGGCACGCCATTTCAATGGACAGCTATTTTTAGTAATGCCACCGTACAAATGGCATTTACCTTTTTATGGGGCGTAAGTGCATTTGTGCTGATGTTGCTTGCACACAAACAAGCTAAACGCATGCTGTGGATGGTGGGCGCTGCATTAATGAGCTTGGTAGTACTAAAACTATTCTTTTTTGACCTTGCACAACAAGGTTCTGTTGCACGTATTGCTTCGTTTATAGGTGCTGGCGTTATGTTACTCATCATGGGCTATTTTGCTCCTTTACCGCCGACTAATCATACAAAATAAATTACTTAAAATTTCACAATAAATATTTTAATAATCAGAAAGCTTTTATGAGCAGCCAATTTCAGTTACTAAAAGAACAACGTTTTCGCCCATTTTTTTTCACGCAATTTTTGGGGGCATTTAATGATAATGTATTTAAAACTGCATTAATCACCTTAGTCGCTTTTCATGCGGCCAGCCTCACCACCATAGATGGCAGCACGCTTGCCACATTATTGCCTGGGCTATTTATTTTGCCTTTCTTTTTGTTCTCAGCCACAGCAGGGCAAATTGCCGATAAGTTTGAAAAGTCGCGCATTATTCGTTTTGTAAAACTATTCGAAATTGGGATTATGGCTTTTGCCAGTGCGGGCTTTTTTATGCACAACATTTGGTTGCTGGCTATTGCCTTATTTATGATGGGCATGCATTCCACTTTATTTGGGCCAGTGAAATACTCTTATCTGCCGCAACATTTAAAAGAAAATGAGCTTATTGGTGGCAATGGCATGGTAGAAATGGGTAGCTTTGTCGCTATATTATTGGGCCAAGTGTTAGGCGCTTGGCTGGCTACAGTCACATATCACGAAACGTTTACCAGTATTGCAATTTTAGCGATTGCCATCATGGGCTACTGGACTAGCCGCGGTGTACCCAACTCAGCAGCAGCAGACCCCAGCTTAAAAATCAATTGGAATCCGATTACCGAAACCATTAAAAACGTCAAACTGATTTGGGCAAAACAGCCGCTTTGGTTAGCGATTGTGGCTATTTCATGGTTCTGGTTTTATGGCGCAACTTTGCTGGCGCAATTTCCAAACTTTGCCAAAAACGTGCTGCATGGCGATGAAAGCGTGTTTATTCTGTTGCTGAGTGTATTTTCTATTGGTATTGGGCTGGGCTCTTTGTTATGCGAAAAGTTATCAAAAGGACGGGTAGAGCTAGGACTTGTGATGTTTGGTGCTATTGGTTTAACTATTTTTGGTGTCGATTTATATTTCTCTAGTGCCAGTATTCACGAAGTTGTTAGTGACATTGCATTAAATTACCTATACTTTTTTTTGAATCATTGGCGTTTGCTGGCAGATATCGCATTAATTGGCTTGTTTGGCGGTTTTTACATTGTGCCGCTATATGTGCTGATTCAAACGCGTAGTGAAAAACAATATCAATCTCGCGTAATTGCCGCAAACAACATCATGAACGCCTTATTTATGGTGATTTCTGCTGGGTTCTCAATCCTCATTTTCAGTCAAGGCTATTCAATTCCACAATTATTTTTAGCCACCGCAATCTTGAATGTGGTCGTGAGCATTTACCTCTGTATTCGCCAACCAGAATATTTCACTACATTTTTAGCTTGGGTAAAACGTTAATACATACAGACTTAATGCAGCATATCAGCATGATAATGACCGCTTCTTTTTTGCTGCTTGACGCTTAATTAGCGACATTGCGCCACTCTATTTAAACAGGATACTCATGACACCATTTAGCCATGTCTATATCACCGATACCGCCAGTTTTATGCCTGGTGAAGCGGTTAATAATCAAGAAATGGATGCCTACATTGGCTCTATCAATCGCATGTCAGGCCGTATTAAAACACGCATCTTGGCAGAAAATGGTATTCAGCTGCGGCATTATGCAATCGATAAAAATGGCGAATCTTTGCATTCAGTGACATCGATGGGTGCCAAAGTAGTGGCCGCTTTAACTGAAAAAACACCTTTGCAATTTTTATCAGCCGCCACCACTGGCGGCGATTGCGCAGCACCAGGCTTAGCTAACTTGATTCAAGGTGAGCTAAGCTTGCCACCATTAGAAACTTTGTCTGTATCAGGCATTTGTGCAGCCTCTATCGGCGCATTGAATGCAGCTGCATCGGCTGTGCAATCTGGCTCTGCCAATGCCGCTGTTGCGGTTGCCAGCGAATTTCCATCCCGCTTATTTAAAGCATCGCGCTTTGAAAATCGAAACACCGATATTGATTTTGACGCGCATTTTTTACGCTGGATGCTATCAGATGGCGCAGGTGGCGCGATGCTCAAAAATCAGCCTGCAACACAAGGTTTATCGCTTAAAATTAAGTGGATACACCAGCAATCATTCTCTGGCGATATGCCTACCTGCATGCAAGTCGGGCAATCTATTGGCAATACATTACCCGGCTATTTGGATTACCCAACATTGGCTACAGCTGAAAAAGCAGGTGCGTTTGATTTACGCCAAAACATCAGAACTTTGCCCAATTTGTTTGATATGGGCTTGCATGAATATGCCAAATTAGTCAAAGCGGGGCATTTAAACCCCAAAGATGTGGATTGGTTTTTATGCCATTACTCATCTGAGCGCTTTAAGCCGATGATGGCAGAATTAATGCAGGAAGCAGGCATCGCTATATCTAGCGAAAAATGGTTTTCCAACCTATCCAGCAAAGGCAACACAGGCTCTGCGTCTATTTTTATTATGCTGGATGAGTTTTTTAAAAGTAAAAAAGCATCATTAAAAGTAGGTCAGCAGATTTTTGGCTTTGTACCAGAATCAGGCCGTTTTAGCGTTGCCTACTTTTTGCTAGAAGTCGTGGATTGCAATACCCAAGCACAAGCACCTTGTGTTGCACCAGCGACAACAATAGACTTTGCGTCAGATTTCGCACACCACTTAGCGCCTGCACCAATGACTGCAGAAGGTCAAACCGGTGGCGTGGCCGACACACTAAAAGGCTTGATGGCGGTATGGCATGGCTATCGCTCTGAAGTATTTCGCACCGAAATTGCCAGTGCGATTATGCACGGCCATATTCAACTCAACGATTATTTAAACTGGATGGAATGTTGGATTCCGCAAGTACGTGAAGGCAGCCTTTGGATGCGGCGTGCGGCATCTAGCATGAGCCAAGAGTATCAACAATTAGCGCAATTGGTGCAAACGCATGCGGGTGAAGAACAGCTAGACTGGCAAGTGCTCTACCATGATTATATTCAGGCTGGCGGCAAGCTGGATGCCAGTCACCTCAGGCGTAACCCTGGTGGTGAAGCGCTGAATGCCTTTATGCACAGCTGTGCCGAGCGCAAAAACCCTATTGGTCTGCTGGGTGGTATTTATATCATTGAGGGCACTGGGCAACGGATTGTGCCGACATTGCTACCTAAGCTGAAGCAGCATTTAAATGTGCCATCTTCTGTTTTAAAATTTATTGAGTATCATGGCGAAAACGATCAAGCGCATATGATGCGCTGGCTGGATGCCGTTAAAATGGCAGTAAATATTGATGCCAATGCCGCCGCCGAAATTGTTAGAGTGGCCGAAACCGTGGCCGCATTGTACTTACAACAATGGAAATTTGTGTTACTTAACCAGTAAAAATGCTTAAAAAATTACCCTGCTTAGTAGGCGCTTTGTCGATATGCTTATGCACTTTTGCAGGCGCACTTGCATTTGCAGCAGACCAAGCCAGCACCTTTATTGCAGTACAAATCGCAGCGCACCCCAATAAAACAGGCGTTTATGTATTAGATAAAGGCGAAGATGCTCTGATTGCGCGCTCTTGGCTGGCCGATTACGCCAAGCAAACCATTGAAGTGCAATACTTTATTTGGAGCAATGACAATATCGGTACTCTTGCCTCAGAAGCCTTGCTGCGCGCGGCAGGTAGAGGCGTTAAGGTGCGTGTGATTGTGGATGATTTACTAATAAAAGCACCTGACCAAACGCTGTTGGCATTGGCACTGCATCCTAATATTGATATCAAAATTTATAACCCGCAGCACTCTGTTGGCGTGCCTTTTCATAAAAGATTACTCAATATTGTCACCGATTTTCGCGGTGTTAATCAGCGCATGCATGACAAAACCTTTATTGTTGATGGCGCAATTGCCATTACGGGTGGTCGCAATATGGCAACCGAATATTTTGATTACAATCACAGCTACAATTTTCGCGATAGGGATGTGCTGCTATTGGGCAAAGACGTAGCGCTTATTGAGTCCAGCTTTAATCGCTTTTGGAAAAGCCCTTTAAGCGCCAAGGTAGAAAATCTTTATGGTGGCATTGGGATTTTTCAAAAAAATGTGCAAGTGGAAGATACACAAGTCAAACAAACCTACCAATCGCTACACGATTACGCACAATCCAAAACCAATTTTTCGGCACATTTGCGCAATATGATTAGCAATATCCCCAACACATTTAATGCTATATCTAAGCAGATTATTTGGACAGAGGTTAGTGTCATCAGCGACCTTCCAGGCAAAAATACAGTGGCTGGGCTAGATGGTGGTGGTCAATCTACTTTGGCGCTGGTTAAGTTGGTTAACGAAGCGCAAAAACAAATCATTATCCAATCGCCTTATTTGGTGATGTCTGACAAAGCCGTTTCGCTGTTTCAATCAGCCATTAAGCGTGGTGTAAAAGTGTACATCAATACTAATTCGCTGGCTGCTACGGACAATATTCAGGCCTTCAGTGGTTATCGCAATCAGCGTGAGCAGCTACTTAGAATGGGTGTGCACATTTATGAATATAAACCAAACCCACTAATCAAAAAGCAACTGATAGCGGCTTCAGTGCTGGCAGAAAAACGCTCGCCCAAATTTGCGATTCACGCCAAAACCATGGTGATTGATTCAGAAACCGTGTTTATTGGCACCTTTAATTTTGACCCCAGATCAGAAAACTTGAATACCGAAATAGGCGTGGTGATACATAATCCTGACTTGGCAAAAACTGTAGAGAGCGCCATTAAAACCGATATGCTGCCTGAAAACAGTTGGAATACAGCAACCGATAATCCAGACCAATATGTCAGCCTTACCAAGCGCAGCAAAGTACGTTTTTTACAGATGCTGCCGCTGAAAGCCTTACTATAACTTTGTTAAGATAGTGGTTAGCCCATGCATAATGTCCATCACAAAAAAGTAACACTACCCAGACCAGCGCCGTTTTTAGAGGCTGCGCACAACCCAGAAAATCCAGACCCTTGGCAAAGCTTATGGTTAGACCATTCCATTACAATTAATGAAGGCGTTAAGCTTGCTTGGCTGCGCGATTCCAACACTTGGTCACGCCAATTCTTATTGCCGTTTGTTCGACCACTGGCAAGGCTAACAATTGTATTGTTGCAGCTACTTAAAGCCATTATCCCGAATCGCTTTTGTTCATCGCGCATGCTGCACAAATTGCTGGCTTGGGCTTTATCGGTTTTTGCTACGCCTGAAGCCAACTGGCTGATATTGCGCCATTTTTGGATAGGCTCAGAAAATCTGGCTTTTTTGAATGCCAATATTAAAGGTGGCAGTGTCGCTATGAACCCTTTAATGCCGCATGATTTACCCGATTTAAAAGACAATTTATTTATTCAGCACGATTTAAATTTGTTTAACTTTATTACGCGCATTAACTTGTCTTTGCGCGCCAACAATCTTAGCGATATTCAAGCCAATGAACAGCTAGACTTTTCCATGATTTCGGATGATGGCAATTTTGACATCGCCCCGCAAAATGATGGCTGGCTTAATGTTTTGGATTTGCAAACCTGTATCGATATTTTTACACCTATTTATCAGCTATTTTTAACCGATAAAGATTTTTGGCGCTCTGTGCATTCACTGCAATTTGATGAAACGATTGGCATTTACGCCGCCAAAATTTTAAATAAGCCAGAAGGTTTAATATTGGTCAATAACAAACACCCCATGGTTGTACCTGCTACTTGGTCAGCAGGTTATCGCTTGGTATTGCACGGCTTGTCAGCTGAAATGTTGCATGCCATATTAGTTAAGGCCAAACAACAAAACCTACTCAATCATGCTGGCTAAACACGTTAAGCAAGCAGGTTAAGCGATATAATCAAGGCTTTAAACGCCATCTGCCAATATGAGCACACCACAATCTTCTATGCTAACAAAGCAGGTTATCCGCGATGGTTTAAGCTATATTTTGCGCGGCGGTTTACGCATTAAAAATGCGCATTTACCGACTAATCAGCACGCGATACCCACAAATTTTATTGGTGTCTGCGTTGCGTCTAATCCAAATCCTGCAGTCGATGACTATGTTGTGCAACAGTTAAAAAATATTGGCATAACACGTGTTCGTTTAGATTTTACTTATGGCGATTTGGATAGCTTTAATGCGCGTTTTTTACGCCGTTTAATCGCTGAAAAATTTGAAATTACTCTGCATATCATACAGCCGTTTAAAGCTGCAAAAAATATGCTCACTCAACCCGAGCAAGACATTTGGCAGCATTTTTTGGCGTCCGTGTTAACAAGCTTTGGCAATCAAATTCATGCAATTGAAATTGGTAATACGATTAATCGCAAACGCTGGGCTGGCTATACGCAGGATGGTTTTTTAAAAACATGGGCGATTGCGCACAGTGAAATCAAGGCGCGTGGCGTGCCTCTGATTGGCCCTAACATTCAGGATTTTGAGCCACTTTATAACGTAAGCCTGCTTAAAACATTTAAATATCTGCATCAATTGCCTGATATTCACAGCAACAATCTCTTTGTAGAGCGTGTGACAGAGCCTGAGCGTTTTGATCACCGCATATTTAAATATCAATGGGCACGATTTTTAAAATATAACCTCATCAAAAAAGCGCGTATTTTACAAAAAATTAGCCATGATTTTGGTGTTAAGTCTACCGTTTCTTCCGTTGCTTTTTGGGCAATTTACCGCATTCAACGGCTTTTGCCAGATGGCTTACAAAAACAAGCCGATTATGCAGTGCGCTATTTTTTACTATTAGCGGCTTCTGGTAGCTTTACGCAAGCCAATTGGGGCGCATTTATTTGCCAACGTGAAGGCTTAATTACGGATGGTTTAACTGAGGCAGATTATCCCGATTTAGAGCGTGTTAGCTATTACAAAAATGTAGATGGCGAGTTAAAGCATTATCAGCAACACCCGAGTTTTCATGCAGTTAAAACAGTGGTCAACTTAATCCACGGCGCGCGTTATGTCGCGCCAATCGCCACCGCGAATGGCCTAGAAATTCATCACTTTGTGCAAGGCACGCAACACTTTCATGCTGCTTGGACAATTAACGGCAAAGCTGCATCATTAAGTGAAATTTATTCTGCAGACGCCTTAAAAATTTCAAAAATATTGCATCGAGATGGTCAAGAGCTGACACAAAAACCAGACCTTATTACTGAATCACCGATTTATTTATTGTGGGATGGTGAAGCGCCTACTGTGTCAAATCCGCAATTGGCAAAAGATTTGTCGATTCATGCGCATGTACAAGATTTACATTATTTTGAATTTAAAGGTAATGATTGGCACGGTTTGGTTTTGGCAAAAAATAGCCACGATGCGCAGCTTATTTTGCAAAAATTGCATCCGCAAACTTTGCAAGCACCTAATAAAGATGGCACGCTACGCCATGCTCGTAATGCCATTTGGGCGGTGCCTGACCCAAGAGATAGTGGTTTAAAACAGTTAACCATTAAACAACCGATTAAAATGTATCCGCATAAAGCGTTTTTAGATCGCTTTAAGCCCAGCAAAGCCAAGCGCAGTTGGAATGGCGCGATGGAACTGATGCGTCGCGGTGTTGCTACTGCGCAGCCTGTGGCCTATTTTGAAAAAATGGGCGACACCACATTGAAGCAGAATTTTTACCTGTGTGAATTTGTAAAAGCAGATGCCAATATCGGGCAGATTTTTTCTGCTTACGCCAGAGGAGAGTACGATTTTCTCGATTTAAATCCCGAATTAGTTTATACACAACTTGCACAATATTGTCACACCATGCACAGCCGAGGCGTGCATTTTAGAGATTTATCAGGCGGCAATATCTTGGTGAATATTCATGCAAAAAAACAGTTAAGTTTTTCTTTAATTGATACTGCGCGCATCCATGCCTACAATCACAGCATTGATTTTAATTTGCGTATTGCCGATTTAACACGCGCTTGTCACAAGCTCAATTGGGCGGGGCGTGAGCGCTTTATGCAAATTTATTTAGGGCTTTCTGGCAGGCAATTTACTTGGCAAAATCGCTTACAGTTTCAGCTATACGACTTTAAAGTGTCGCTTAAACGCACTATTGGTCGCAAAGCGATTAAGCGTTTATTACAAGGATTTAAAGGGAATACTTAACCATTTAATCTAATGAAAATCATGAGCGTGTTTTAAGTGCTTTAGATAGTGGCTTATTTTGCGATAAGCGTAGTATTCAACTTACGTTATGCAGTTGTGAAAACAAAGCGAACGAATTTAAACCTAAGGAGATTACTATGTGGACAACACCAGCTGCTACTGAAATGCGTTTCGGTTTCGAAGTGACAATGTACGTAATGAACAAGTAATCTTTTGTTCATGGTATAAAAAGGGTGCTTTAAGCGCCCTTTTTTATTGCCTGCTAGTTTAGTTAATCTGCTAGATAAATTGGTCAATCAAACTATTATTTAGCTAGCACAAATCCTTTAGGCAATAACACCCAAATTTTACCTTGTTGTTTCATGGTGCCAGCTTGTTTGCCAGCAGCGTCCCCCGCGCCCCAAAAGAAATCCGCACGCACACCGCCTTTAATGGCGCCACCTGTATCTTGCGCCATCATCAATCGTTTTAATGGCTTTGTGCTATTGGGTTGAGTTGTCGATAAAAATATTGGTGCGCCCAAAGGTATATATTTTGGGTCTATCGCCACGCTACGCTCTGCCGAAATAGGTACACCAAGTGCGCCTAGCGGGCCTGGTAAATCAGCGGGTAATTCCCTAAAAAAAACGTAGCTGGGATTACTATTCAGCAAATCGCGTAATTTGTCTAAATTATTACGCGCCCAATTTTTAATGCCTTGCATCGATGCTTGGTCTGCGGTCAACTCATTACGCTCAATCAGTAAGCGGCCAATTGAGTTATAGGAATGACCATTTTGATCGGCATAACCTACATGCACTTGCTGACCATTATCTAAGTTAACCAAACCCGAACCCTGAATTTGTAAGAAAAACACATCAATAATGTCGTTAATCCAGACGATTTCACTGCCTGCTAAAGGCGATGGATTGGTTTCAATTTCCGCGCGTGTCATATACGGAATTAATTTTTTGCCACCTTGTTTTGTATCTACTAGCTTACCGCGAATACGCTTAAATTTAAGCTCAGGGTAAACATCTGCTAACTCCACTGTGACAATATCTTTAGGTTGCGCATATAAAGGATAAGGATATTGCGCCGATTGTTTGCGACTACCCTGAAGTAGCGGTTCATAATATCCTGTAATTAACCCTGTATTTTCGCCCTCTGCGCTGGTGGCTGAGTAAACATCAAATTGGGTTGTCAAATAAGCAATAATGGCTGCATTGTTTGGCTTGCCTAGCGTTTTGGCCGCGCTACAAGCTGGCTGCCACTGTGGTTTGTTTCTAAGCGTGCTGCAACTTTGCAGCCACGCACCCCACGCCACACTTAAATCGTCTTCCATCAGTCCATCAATTTCTTCCCATTTGGCTGGCTTGAGCAAGCTGTAATCTGTAGGCGATTTAGTATCTTTTATCTCAACAGGCTTGGCTTCAGTGGGGCTTTTAGATTGACTATCTGGTGGCAATTGCACCGGTGCTTGGCTTTGCGCACAATTGCAGTTAGGTGGATTAGGCTTTGCTGTAGAGGGTTTAGTATTTTTCTTGGCGCAAGAAACCGTTATAACGCCTAGCAAAACAATAATCAGTAAACGCCGCATCGCTTAATGCAGCACTCTAGGTTGCGCCAACACAAATGGCTCAATAATGGCTTCAAACGGTGTTCCATCAACCGCTACCATAAAGTAACTACCACGCATTTCTCCTTCTTGCGTGGCCAAAACTGTACCGCTGGTGTATTCAAACTGCTGATTAGGGTTCAAAAGCGGCTGCGCACCTACTACGCCCAAACCTTTTACTTCCTGCACATGTTGATGGCTATCGGTAATCACCCAATGCCGACTAATTAATTGCGCGGCGATATTGCCAACGTTAGTAATAGTGACCGTGTAGGCAAATGCAAACTTGCTTTCTTCTACATTAGACTGGTCAGGCAAGTAAGCCGTTTGCACAGAAACCGAGAACGCATATTGGGTTTGAGTCGCCATTAAGCAATCATTCCGCCGATTGGCGAACTTGGGCTGGCTAAATATAGCTTTTTAGGCATTCTGCCAGCAAGATAGGATTCACGGCCTGCTTCAATTGCTTTTTTCATGGCACCAGCCATCATCACAGGGTCGCGCGCCGCCGCAATCGCCGTATTCATTAATACGCCTGCACAGCCGAGCTCCATCGCAATCGCCGCATCCGCCGCACTGCCAACGCCAGCATCCACTAGCACAGGGATTTTGGCGTTTTCAATAATAATTTGTAAATTCCATGGGTTTAAAATACCCATGCCAGAGCCGATGAGTGAAGCCAACGGCATCACCGCACAACAACCAATATCTTCTAATTCCTTAGCAATAATCGGGTCGTCCGAGGTATAAACCATCACATCAAAACCATCTTTGACTAACACTTTGGCCGCTGCAATGGTTTCAATCACATTTGGGTAAAGTGTTTTGGGGTCGCCTAATACTTCTAACTTAACCAATTTGTGGCCATCTAAAAGCTCGCGCGCCAAGCGTAATGTGCGCACGGCATCATCTGCCGTATAACAACCTGCGGTATTGGGTAAATAGGTAAATTCTTCTGGCGGCAAATATTCCAACAAAGAAGGCTCACCAGTTGTTTGGCCAATATTGGTGCGGCGAATCGCTACTGTCACAATTTGTGCGCCGCTAGCGTCAATGGCTGCGCGCGTTTCAGTAAAGTCTTTGTATTTACCTGTGCCCACTAGCAAACGCGAGTGGTAGGATTTTCCTGCAATAATGAGTTGTTCTGACATAATTTTTGCTATCTAAAATGAATTTGCTATCAATCTGCTCAACACTAACCGCCGCCTACCGCACCCACAATTTCCAGCTTATCGCCATCCTGCAAAAAAATATCTGCAAACTGGCTACGTGGAACGATCTCACCGTTTTTTTCAATCGCCAAGCGCTTGCCTGATAAATTGAGTGCAGCAACTAATGATTCGACTGTTAATTCAGCGACTTCGAAAATTTTAACGTTTCCATTAATACTAATATTCATTATTTAACCAGTTTTAAGCGTTAAGTTTGTTTTTGGTTACCGCATTCACATTGCAACATTATTTAATATGAAATAGTAAATAAATTATTATTTCGTGTATTCCACAACAACTTAAGTGCGTTATTTAGCAAAGTGTCATGATTTTATTGATTTGTTTACTGAATACATGAATTTAGTGAATTTTTTTGATAAATTACATTCATATGCAACAGAAACAAAACTTCTGTTGTTTTAACTCCCAAAAGGATTTTTTAAGGAAATTATAATGCAAGCACTAAACGTAAAACCTGCCGCAAAACCACAACTACTGAACGAAATATACGAACCATCACTGAATCAAAAGTCCGATAAAGTAAAAGTCCAAGAAACTCATGTCTTAACTTTACAAAAACCTAAAAATATCAATCGGCTATTAGAAGCTTACAGCGATTGCGTCTAAAGTCTAATTCATTACTTAATACTCAAAAATACTTCAAATAGTGGGTCGCTTTATTCGCAACCCACCAGTTGATTTTATTCACAAACTATTCAGCTGAGATTTATTCAATTTCCAACTGTGGGCGGCCAGCCTCTGGCCAATCTAAATGGTAGAACTGACCACGCGGCTGATCTTTACGCTCATACGTATGCGCGCCAAAATAATCACGCTGACCTTGCAATAAGTTAGCTGGCAAATCTGCGCTGCGGTAACCATCATAATACGCTAACGCTGCCGAAAAACCTTGTGCTGGAATGCCGTTGGTGACTGCCAAGGCAATCACTTTACGCCAGCCTGCTTGACCGTCATTCATCGAGTTAGTGAAATACGGGTCTAGCATCAAGTTTTTCAATCGAGAATTTAATGCATAAGCATCAGTAATTTTTTGCAAGAAACGGGCGCGGATGATACAACCACCACGCCAAATTTGCGCGATTTCACCAAAGTTTAGTTTCCAATTGTAAGCCACTTGCGCTTTGTCCATTAACTGGAAACCTTGTGCGTAGGCACAGATTTTTGAGCAATACAGCGCATTTTTAATCGCTTCGATAATCGCGGCTTTATCTGTTTCTTTTACTAGCACTGGGCCTTTTAAGATTTTGCTGGCTTCAACACGCTCTTCTTTTAAGCTTGATAACGCGCGTGCATAAACCGCTGCAGCAATCGCATTCGCTGGTGCGCCTAATTCAAGCGCATTCGCTGCTGTCCATTGACCAGTCCCTTTTTGACCAGCAGTATCTAAAATTTGGTCTACCAAGAAGCCTTTGCCTGCAGGGTCTTTTTGCTGCAAGATATCCGCAGTAATTTCAATCAAGAAGCTTGATAATTCGCCTTTATTCCATTCAGCAAATACTTTACCAATTTCATCTGCTGGCATGCCAAGCAAGTTTTTCATGAGCCAGTAAGCTTCGCAAATCAATTGCATATCGATATATTCAATACCGTTGTGCACCATTTTTACGTAATGGCCAGCGCCGTCTGGGCCGATGTACTCAGCACATGAGAAACCGCCTTCAACTGGTTTGCCAGGTGCGCCGCCTTCTAATGGCTCGCCTGTTACGGCATCTACTTTAGCGGCAATGTCGCGCCAAATTGGCTCTAATGAAGACCATGCTTTGCGTGTGCCTGATGGCATTAATGAAGGGCCGAAACGCGCGCCAGTTTCGCCACCTGAAACGCCAGAACCGATAAATTCGATGCCTTTAGCGACCAATTCTTTTTCGCGGCGGATGGTGTCTGTCCATAATGAGTTGCCGCCATCAATGATGATGTCGCCTTGCTCTAAGAAAGGCAACAATGCGTTTATCGTAACATCGGTCGCGCTACCCGCTTTAACCAATAAGATGATTTTGCGTGGGCGTTTGATGCTTAATACGAAAGAAGCCAAATCGGCATGTCCAACCACATTTTCATGTGAAGGTTCATTTTTTTTGCATTCTTCTACGAATGCAGTCATTTTTTTAGGGTCGCGGTTGTAAACAGCGATGGTGTAGCCGTGATCGGCAATATTCAGGGCTAAATTTTGGCCCATGACAGCTAGGCCTACTAGGCCAATATCAGCATTTTTTGTGGTCATATCATTCTCTAAAATTAATTAAATGGGTAATTTAAACTAACAAAAACAAAAGCTTGTGACTATTGCTTCAGCATTACTTAGGTATTACTAGACATTACTAAATACTACATTTACTACAAAAATGTTAACGCCCCGTTGCGTTAACATTAATGAAACATTGCTATAAATCTATAGTGTATTTCTAAACATTTGTATGGCCAATTGATACCCTGTCATCGCCAACTGCGGGTCATAACGCTCACCTTCGTCACGCATAAATGCGTGTTGGCCATTAAATTCATGCCATGAGAAAGTTAAGTTCGCTTCGGTGAGCTTTTGGTTCACTAATACGCGACCAGCGGTAGGAATATGATTATCTTGTTTGCCCCAAATCATCATCAACTCGCCTTTGATATCGGCTAGTCTTTCCATGCTGTGTTGATTGGGTTTATTGGGGATAATATTCGTATGTAAATCGGTGGCATAAAAACAAGCGGTGGCTTTTACTTCTGGTTGTAGCGCAGCACGAAACGCTAAATGCCCGCCGATGCAGAAACCCATTGCACCCAAATTACCGTTGTACCAATCTTGCGTGCCTAAATATTCAATCATGGCGCGGTTATCGGTGTCATAGCCTTGCACATCTTTGGCAGCTTTATCTGCATTACCCTTTTCGCGGCCAGCATCGTCGTAGCCCAAAACCGTACCAATTGGGTTTAGCTCGTGAAACACCTCAGGCACCAAAACAGCATAACCTTGTCCTGCCATCATTTGCGCCGCGCGCTCAATAGGCCCTGTTTGCTGGAATATTTCGGAATAAAACAAGATGGCTGCGACTGGTTTGCTGTGAATGGGACGGTGCACATAAGTACGCATAACGCCAGTTGGGGTGTTTATATCAACAACATGCGTTTGAATTTGCATTATTTTATTCCAAGGCTTAAATTAAAGATTTGTATTTTTGTGATTAATATTTTATTAAGTACAATATTTTACAGGGGTTTAAGGTGCTTTTCACGCATAATTTTGTGTTAAGTGGCTTAATATGTTTTTATATTGTTGCAGAATTATTTTTTTAAAGGGTTGTCATTTAACGTACACATCACTACAGAAAGCAATTATATGCGCCTAGCATTCTTGGTTTTAGGGCTTTTTTTTAGCCAAATTTCTACTGCAGAACCCAGCTCAGACCTCACTTACAAGCTTAAAGCATCAGTTGTAAAAGTACATGTTTCTACCAAAACTGGTGGTCATGGTGTAGGCACTGGTGTGGTGGTTGCTAAAGATTTAGTAGCAACTAATTGCCATGTGTTAGCGAATGCAACGGGTGTCAAAATCACAAAATTTGGCGATAGTCATGCGCCTGTGAGTTTAAGAGCCGATTGGAAGCATGATCTATGTATTTTACGCTTTCAGTATGTAGACCTAGCCGCTGTTGAGTTGGGTGATTCTGAGCAATTAAAATATGAGCAAACCATGTTTTCTATTGGTTTCCCTGGTGGCCCGCCCAAACCACAAGTAACGCATGGCAAAATCAAAGCTTTGTATCCATTGGATAATGGTCAAGTTGTGCGCACTGATGCTTCATTTGTGATGGGTGCAAGCGGCAGTCCTGTATTTGATGATGATGGCAAATTAATCGCCATTAGCACCTTTAAAAGCCCAGGTCGTGGCGCTTATTTCTATAATATTCCTGTTAAATGGGTAAAAGAGCTTTTAGCTGCACCCGATTCTGTCGAAACTACTTCATTGAAAACAGACGACAGCCCTTTTTGGGATGCTTTAGAAGAAAACCGTCCGTATTTTATGCGCGTGGTATTGCCGTATCAAAATGATAAATGGGATGAGTTATATGCCGTTGCGCAAGCTTGGGTGAAAGCCGAACCGACGAGTGCAGAGGCGCACTACTATTTGGGTGTGGCGGAAGACAAATTAGGCAATACTGCGCATGCCAAACCACTCTTTGCAAAAGCACTTCAGCTTTATCCACAACACCCAGCGACCTTACAAGCATTGGGTAAAATTGCAAAGCGGGAAGATAATCAATCTGAGCTAAATCGTCTAAAAATGGCGATGAAAGATGTGAACAATGATGTATTAACCGAATTTAATGAAGCAATCAATCCAGCCGTTAACGAAACCCCGAGCGTGCAATAGTGCTGAATAAATTTTTAGTACTATTTTTGTTAAGTAGCTCGCTGGCGCACGCAGAAGATACAGGAGTTTTTCCTAACGCAGCTAGTGTTGCAGAAACACACAGCGCCAACCCAAGCGATGCGCTTTTATATCAACTAAAAGAGTCAATGGTAAAAGTGAGCAGTACTGTAAAAAGTGGCGGGCATGGTTACGGCACCGGGATTGCCATATCCAAAGACCATGTGGTGACTAATTGCCATGTATTGCAAGATTCTAACGGCATGAGCATTACTAAATGGGGTGAAGCTTTTGCGCCTGTTGCCATGATTGCAGACTGGGAACACGATATTTGTATTATGCGTTTTGAGTGGGCTAACTTAAAGCCTGTGCAGATGGGCGATTCTGAAACTTTGCGCTATGAGCAGCCGATTATTTCTATCTCGATGCCCGGCGATTCGCCTGCGCCTTATGTCACGTTAGGCAAAATCAAAGCGCTGTACACATTTGATGGTGCAAACGTCATGCGCGCATCTGCTGCTTTTGCAATCGGCGCGAGCGGTAGTCCTGTGTTTGATTATGATGGCAAATTGATTGCGATTAGCACGTTAAAAAGCCCTGGCCAAAAAGCCTATTTTTACAATATGCCGATTAAATGGGTAAAAGAATTATTAACCAAACCTGAAATTCCGCTGTATCAAGCTTCAAAAAGCCCTTTTTGGGATGCACCTGATGAAGCAAGGCCATTTTTTATGCGCGTGGTTTTGCCATACCAAAACGGTCATTGGGCAGAACTAAAAACGGTAGCTGAAAATTGGTTAAAACAAGAGCCAAATAGCACAGAGGCTTTGTATTATTTAGGCTTCGCAGAGCAAAATTTGGGCAATATAAAAGCGGCGAATCAATATTATCAACAATTATTAAAACAACATCCGAATCACCCAGCTACATTAATCGCTTTAGGATTGATGGCTAACAAAGCAGGCAATTTGGCGGAAGTTGAAAAAACACATATTGCGCTGAAAGCAATTGATAGCGCGTTAGATGAGGAATTTATTGAAGCTTTAAAACAATAATGCTTTTAAATAATAATTTAAGCAAAATAAATGGTTAAGTTAAACATGCACCAATTGCTTAAATCCACCACAAGCCATGCGTTTGCAATCAAAAATTGGGTTTGCCATATCCATCATATCTTTCATGCGTGGGTCGGCAAATATTTTTGCGTTAGCTATATCTCTGGCTTCTTTTGATGCGTAAACCACCCACGCAAAAATAATTGTTTCATCTGGTTTTGCGTTAGCAAGCTCTGTAAACGATAGCACGCCTTCTACATTCAAATCATCCGCAACACATTCCCAATAATCCAATGCGCCATGTTCTTTAAAAACAATCGCGGCTTTTTCTGCCATGATGCGATAGTCTTCTACGCGCGTTGCGGGCAAAGGAATCACAAATCCATCAATATATCTGCTCATCGCTGATTCTCAATAAAAATAAATGCTGTTAATAATCTGCCGCACGACCAGTTGAATAGCCCTGTGGCACATCATTTTGCCATTCGCCACAGTCGTTGCAACGGTGATCATGCATCGTGAGGCTGACAGTGAGATTTGAACCGTTACAAAACTTACAGCTAACAGGATGAATGGGGGCGGTTTTGTGATGCGTTTCATGATGCTCAGTCGCCACTTTGCTGCTGCCTAAACCATATTTGTTGTCCATCTCTTTACTCCAAAATTTGGTCTCAAAAAACGATTAAGTACACATTAAGTTACTCGCTTTTTTCTCAAAAAACAAGCATTAATCCTGAGTTAGATGCCGTGCGCAGCACGCTTTAGACGATCCAAAATCGCCAACCATTCTGGCGTATTAGGTGGCATTAAAACCAACAATTGCGCTACATTTAGCGCGTCCAAGCGATGAAGCGATTCATACAAATGTTCTGCTACATAGGCAGCATTTCTAGGCAAATGTATGCAATGAAAGTTGGCGCTTAGAGGTTGCGATGCATTGTCGTCAATAATTAAAGCGGCACAAGTTAAATCAGCACAAATATGAGTGCTATTTTGCTGATATGCGGTTAATTTAGCCAGACTATCAAATAACTTAACCGGTGTTTTGGGTGAATAATGCAAGAGATGCTGCCCTGGCGCTTTTGGTAAGTTAGCAGCACCCACTATTGTTGACTTGCCTGCAATCGCGCTAATTTGCGCCTCAGTAATCATGCCGTGGCGCAGCAATTGCCAATTATCACCCGCCACACTCACAATGGTTGATTCAATCCCAACTTGGCAAGCACCGCCATCCAGCACGGCAATTTCGTCACCCAAACCAGCTGTCACATGCGCTGCCGTGGTTGGGCTAAGTTGCGTATATTTGTTGGCAGATGGCGCAGCAAGCGCCAAACCACTTTCGTTAAGCAATTGCAAGGTCAGCGCATGGCTAGGAACGCGTAGCGCCACTGTGGGCTCATTGGCTCTAACAACCGCAGAAACAGTATCTTTAGCTGGCAACACCAAGGTAAATGGGCCCGGCCAAAAGGCTAAAGCTAATTTTTGTGCCAGCGGCGAAAACTCAGCCGCCCAATCTACCACTTGCGCCATATCGCCAATGTGCACAATCAATGGATTGTCTGCAGGGCGTTGTTTAACCGCATAAATCTGGCGCAAGGCCAATTCATTGGTCGCGTCTGCCGCCAAGCCATAAACCGTTTCGGTAGGAATCGCCACTACCTCGCCCGCTTTAAGCATGGCAATTGCTTGATTTAAATGAACGCGCATAAATTAACTTGCATAATCATTGATTAGATTTAAAAAACCATTTTACTATTGATACGCTAAAATAAGGTTTTAACCCATTAAAATCCCTATATAAAGAGTCTAAATATGTCACAAATCACTGTAGAAAAAAATCCTGCTCAAAGCCGTTTAGATACACTTAACGTTAAAAAATGGGCAACTTGGCAAAAAGAAGTGTCTGTCTTTCCGTGGACTTTTCCTGAGCAAGAAATCGCCTATATTTTAGAAGGTGAATGTGTAATTACGCCAACAGGCGGCGCACCTGTTACTTTTGGCAAAGGCGATTTAGTGACATTTCCTGCAGGCATGACAGCCAGTTGGGAAGTAAAACAGCCTCTGCACAAACATTATAAATTAGATGGCAATGCGCTCAGCCAAATGTGGCTAAGACTTAAACTAAAATTCAAGTAGCCCACCACAATATCGCGCATTTTTTAACACTATCATCCAAAAATGAACACTTTTGCTATTTTAAATAGACGGATGCTGATTGAAAAATATGCCAACTGCTTTGAAAGTCTTATTTCTGCAAGGTTTTGAACATTAATATTTCTGAAGTGCAGTTGGCATAACTTCTGCTTATCATCAAATGTAGTCTCGCAAAAACTAGATGATGAAAAGGGGTTATAAAATGGCTAGACAAAAACGTAGTGAAACAGTGCTTCCCAACAAAATGAAAGACTTAGAGTTGCGCTCGGATGACTTTGCAGGCGATGAGCTTGAAGAGTATAGCGAAACTGGCGTTGAGGTCGGTTTGAAATTTAAAGGCCAAGAAATTGAAGAAAGCTATGGCGGCTTTGATGGATATGCACTAGGTATTTAGTGCTTGCGTAAGCCGTCATTAACCCGCTTTGCGGAACGTTAAATTTACTCGGTGCTGATTGAGATAGTCATTTTGCTGAGCATTTAAGTTGTGAGGTACGCTCGCTTTAATCGGCAAAATGCCGTGAAAATTTAAACGCGTTTTACCGCCCCACACCAGCACATCACCATGTTGCAAGGGCATTTTAAGTGGCTTGTCGGTGCGCTTGGCACCACCAAACAAAAACACTGCTGATAATCCCAGTGATACGCTGACAATCGGTTGATTAAAATCCACTTCGTTTTTATCTTGATGCAGACCCATGCTGGCACCCACTTTGTAGCGATTAATTAAACAAGCATCTGGCACAAAACCATCAAAACCTGCCGCACTTGCTGCTTGTTTTGCCAAACCCACAAACGCATCTGGCATTAGCGGCCACGGCTGATTCGTATTTGGATCTAGCGCATCATAGCGATAACCTTTACGGTCGCTCACCCAGCCCAAATCACCACAATTAGTCATGGAGGCAGACATCGCAAAACCCATTGGCGTCATCATATGCCGCAACGGTGCTTGATTAATCACATTTGCCAAATTTTGCAAAATGGCTGATTCGATCTGCGCAGTATAGTTTTTTAATAACCAAACTTCAGGCAAAATTTCTTGTATAGCGGGTGTATTGTTTTCAAACAAATCCATGCCAGCATTCAAATGAATCATTTATATTCTTAACAGTTTACATCGGTCAAAGTTCACCGCTATGATACATAGTATGTACACATATCAAGCAGCTAGCGATTTTTTAAGCGCCATAGATGACGATTGGGCAAGACTCATCTCAACGGTTGGGCCATGTGCATTTGAAACCAGACCAGAACATGAGCCATATCAAGCCTTAGTACGCGCGGTGGCTTATCAGCAATTGCATGGCAAAGCAGGCGATGCGATTATTAAGCGCTTTTTGGCGATTTATGGCGATAAGTATCCGACGTCTGATCAATTATTAGCTACAGAGTTTGATGCCCTGCGCGCTTGTGGATTTTCTGCGCGCAAAATTGAAACGATTAAAGGGATTGCAGAAGGTGCTATAAGTGGCCTTGTGCCATCTAGATTAGATGCCGACGCAATGCCAGACGATGATCTAATTAAGCGCTTAGTTGAATTAAAAGGCATAGGCCGCTGGACAGTAGAAATGCTGATGATTTTTACGCTAAAGCGTTTGGATATATTGCCAGCCGACGATTTTGGTGTCGTGCAAGGCTACAAGCGACTTAAAAGCTTACAAAATGCACCAAGTCGCAAAGAAATTACCGAAATCGGCAAGGCTTGGAGCCCTTACAGGACCATTGCAAGCTGGTATTTGTGGCGCGCGCCAAAATAACTTAACACTATTTTCGAGCCGAAAAAAGCGGGCATAACTTACGTTATCTCCCGCTTTTGTTTTACCTAAAAAGATTTAACCAGCTTTCTTTTTATGTACTTTCTTTTTGCTTTCTGGCTCTTGCATTAACACGGTGTCCAACACATAAATCATGCCGTTGTCCGCTTTAATATCGTTGCCGCCCACTGTTGGCACGCCATCTACTTTTACGCCTGCAGATACATCTAATGTTAATTCGTGGCCTTCAATCGATTTTACTTTGCCCGCTTGTACATCTTCTGTAGTGATTTTGTGCGCTACAACGTGAGCCGTTAATAATTTAGTTAGCGCCGCTTTATCGTTTAACAAAGCGTCCAATTTTTCTTTTGGCAATTTAGCAAATGCCGCATCGCTAGGTGCAAATACGGTAAATGGCCCTTCACCTTTTAAAGTGTCGGTTAAGCCAGCCGCTTGTAATGCGGTTAATAATGTTTTTAACGAGCCATCCGCTGCTGCAGAATCAATAATGTCATCCGCCATCGAAACATTAGAAACGCCTAATGTTAGTAACACAGCAAGTAATACTTTTTTCATTTTATTCCTTAAAGTTGATAAATACACAGTTGAATATCAGTACGATTAACACCATCTATTCAATGACTAAGCCTAGCTAAAGTAAGTTTCATACGCGTGAATAAATATCAATTTACGGGTGATTATCCCGAAATTGGTATGAATTAACGGTACTTTTAACTTTAATTAGTCATTAAAGCGGGTGAGTTGCAACTGCTTAGGGGTTAGTGCGCCTAATCTATATCGGCAGAATCGCACTAGGTCAACGACGACTCATCGGCACAAGATTGTTCGTTCATTAACGACCTTACGCTTACTACCTTATTCACTGCACTAACCTTATTGACTTTAGCATAAAAAACCCTGTTAACTGGCTGCATCCGCGTATATTTAATTAAATACTTAACCGATTTTTTTAAGATAAATCATCGGTTAGCTATTAAAATAACAATCTATGCAACAATTATTCACCCATCAAAATTACGCTTTCACCCGATTACTCACTTTTCGCATTCAAATTGTGCTGGCATACCAAATCATGGCGGTTGCCGTGGGTTGGCATATTTATGAAATCACGCATGATACGTTAGCGCTTGGCTTGGTGGGTTTGGCCGAAGTGATTCCTTACTTCGCAAGTGCGCTGTTTGCTGGCCATGCGGTCGATCACTACTATTCACGCCGCCTATTTGGGATATTAGCAGCTGTAATGCTGTGCCTAAACGCGCTGACCCTAACTCTAGTGACGCAAGGCTATTTAATTGGCGATAGTAGCTATTGGATTTATTGCTCAATTGCGTTTACAGGCTTTGCACGCGCTTTTATTGCGCCCAGCGTTAACTCACTTTTTGCGATTATTTTACCGCGCGAATCTTACGCCAAGGCCACTGGCATCAGCAGCAGCATCTTTCAAACAGGCTTAGTTTTGGGCCCCGCAATCGGTGGCTTAATGATTGGTTTTGCAGGCAAAACAACGGCCTATATGCTGGCAACTTTGCTGTGCTTGGGCGCGGCAATTGCCATGTGGACAATTAAGGTAGATGAGCCTAAATCAACTGCCGATTTACCTGTATTCGCTAGCATTAAACAAGGGCTAAACTTTGTATTTAGCAATCAAATTATGCTGGGCGCATTGTCTTTAGATATGTTTGCGGTGCTGTTTGGCGGCGCAGTTGCCATGTTGCCTGCATTTATCCAAGACGTGTACCACATTGGCCCAGAAGGCTTAGGCATTTTGCGCGCTGCACCTGCTGTGGGCGCAATTGCCACCGGCTTATGGTTAACGCGCCACCCCATCAGTCGCCACGCAGGGCTTTGGTTATTATGGGCTGTAGCAGGCTTTGGGCTTTGCATCATTGGATTTGGCTTGGCCACTAGCTTTTGGGTGGCTTTCGCGCTCTTACTGCTTTCTGGCATTGCAGACGGCATTTCAGTAGTCATGCGGCAAACCATTATGCAATTAGTCACCCCAGACGGCATGCGCGGGCGCGTATCAGCCATTAACGGTATCTTTATTGGCTCTTCCAATGAACTAGGCGCATTTGAATCTGGCTTGGCGGCGCGCATCATGGGCTTAGTGCCATCCGTAATTTTTGGCGGAATGATGACACTTTCAGTCGTTGCGGCCACTGCAAAATTTGCGCCTAAGTTACGTAAACTGGAATTAAATCAACTGCAATAAATTAGCTTGCTTTGCACATTTAAAATTAGCGTATTATGCTTAAAAAGTTACATTACTTCCTGTCAGGAGCAAGTTATGTCAAGCGCATCTAATCTGGGCGTCCAATCCAGCCACTCACCTAAGTCGTATTTTATTTACCGCCACCGTCTGCCCATTCGTATCATGCATTGGACAAATGTGATTTGCTTCACCATTTTATTAATGAGTGGGCTTAACATTTTTAATGCGCACACTTCACTCTATTTCGGCAAATCGTCCTACAACGGCAAACCTGCGGTTTTGGAAATTAAAGCCATGCAAACCAGCAGTGGTGAATTAAAAGGTGTAACCAGTGTTTTTGGCTACCAATTTAATACCACTGGTGTGCTAGGGGCATCTGCAGGCCTAGATGGCAAATTAGTCGCGCGCGCATTTCCCTCATGGTCAACTATTCCAGGCCCAAAATGGTTATCCATGGCGCGGCATTGGCATTTCTTTTTTGCATGGTTATTTGTCATTAATGGTGTTTGTTACATTGCGTATTCTTTTGCTATCAAACACGTACAGCGTGATTTAGCTGTCACAAAACAAGACCGCGCGACCATTTGGCAATCGATTAAAGACCATATTCGCTTTAAACATGACACGGGCGAAGACGCCAAACGCTACAACGTGTTGCAAAAAATTGCTTATTTAAGCGTGATTTTTATTTTGTTGCCATTGGTGATATTAATGGGCTGGGCCATGTCGCCGTTTTTAAATTCTTTGCTACCTGGCTGGATAGATTTATTCGGTGGCCGCCAATCGGCACGCACCATTCATTTTATTGTAGCTTGGTTGTTAGTGGGTTTTGTGTTTATCCATGTGTTTCAAGTCATCATCACAGGTTTATGGAACAACTTGCGCTCAATGATTACAGGGCATTTCAAAATTGAGTCATCTCATGCGGAGAACAAATGATGGCGCACTTACCTGATAGAAGAAAATTTTTCGGCCGCTTGCTGGCAGGCGCTGGCGCAATGGCTTTAGCGGGCTGCGATAAGCTCTCGCATTCAGAAACCTTTACCAAAATATTAAGCGCGGGCGAAAGCCTTAGCTACAATGCGCACCGTTTGCTGAGTACGCGTAAATCCATGGCGCAAGAATTCAGCGAAGCAGATTTATCGCCCAGTTTTCGTAGCAATGGCACATCGTCGCCTAACAATCCTGACTATCATGCGCTGGCAAAAAACGGCTTTGCCGATTGGACTCTGGAAGTTGGTGGCTTGGTCGAAAATCCACTGAAATTTAATCTGGCACAAATTCAGCAAATGCCAAGCCGCACCCAAATTACGCGCCACGATTGTGTTGAGGGCTGGAGTGCGATTGGCAAATGGAAAGGTACGCCTTTGCAGGAATTTTTAAGCTTGGTAAAACCAAAACCAGAGGCGCGCTTTGTGGTGTTTTACTGCGCCGACCCCATGAAAGCAGACGGCACCAATTTTTATTACGAAAGTATCGATATGGATGACGCGTATCACGCACAAACCATATTGGCTTATGAATTAAATGATGAAACTTTGCCCATTAAAAATGGCGCACCAATCAGGCTGCGTGTTGAGCGCATGCTAGGCTACAAACAAGCCAAATACTTAACACGCATTGAGTTAGTAGAAAGCTTTGACCATATTGCAGGCGGCAAAGGTGGCTATTGGGAGGACACTGGCTACGAATGGTACGCAGGCATTTAACTTACTTACACAGCGCATTATTTTTTTGGCGCAGGCTTCATTGGAATCACCGAGCTTGATGGCACCACGACTTCTTTGCTTTTTTTGGGTTTTTTTGTCTCTTTGTTACTTTTAATTTGGCCTTTTGCCATGATGATTCTCCGCTGTAATGAATAGTCGCTTCATCATAGGCTTATAGCGCAATATAGGGTGATTATTTTCGTTTAACCTCAAGGTTGCGCTTGCTCTCTTAAGCGCTCCGCCAGTGCTTTTGAGGCTTCTTTACGTTTTTCAGCATAGCGTAATATATTTTCTAGCTGCATGGCTGATGGCAAATCAGGGTCTAATGGAAGCTTTGATAGCTTTTCAAAACTTTCCTCATATGGCTCACTAATCGAATAATCAATTTTTCCTGCAAGCTCATCAAAACTCACTTTGCCCTGTTTTCCCTCATGCATAATTTCTAACCAAGAGCGATTAATGGCTTGATCTTGAAACAAAAAGGCACTGATTTGACTACGCAACAATAGCTCGTCACTCCAGCGGTATTTAGGTGGTGGGATATTTTTAAACAAGAAAATACTGACTAAAATAGTGGTTAACACTGCGCCCACGCTATATTTTAGCGGCATGATGCGCGCGGTAATTGTCTGAGAAAAAATGATGCTGGCTAATAAGCCTGTGATAAATCCACCGATGTGCGCTGCATTATCAATACCAGGAATCACAAAACCCAGCACAACAGTGAGCACCGCAAATGCGCTGCCAGCACCAAATAACCAGCGGAATTCACGGGCATGAATAGCGGCTCTTTCGCGCCATAAAAAAACCAGCACTGCGGCATATATGCCAAAAATTGCACCCGATGCACCTCCAGAAACGGCTGAATTGCCTTGCATAACCAGCGATAGTAAATTACCGCCCAAACCACTAATTAAGTATATGCCGAGAAACCGCGCATGGCCGTACATGCGTTCCGCCAACTGGCCTGCATCCCACAACGCATAGCAATTGAGTGCCAAATGCATGGCGCCAAAATGCAGAAACATGGCACTACCCAAACGCCACCATTCACCATCTTGCGTAGCGGGGCCAAAGTTCGCGCCCCAACTGAGCTGAATGCCATTAGGCGAATGCCAAAACCATGCGCCACCAAGCAACATAGCGGCAAAAACGAGCACATTGATCACGATTAACAGCTTGGTTAGCGTGACATTGGGCAGTCGTTGCTCTAAAACATCATGAAAAGATTGCAATAAAAATCCTGTCAGTTAACGGTTAATTAAAGGCTAATTTTGAGACAACAATTGTGTCTGTTGCCAGCATATAGCAGTTTAATTTAATCTGAATAACAAATCCGTTGAATTAACAAAAATTCGCTCTACAATACAAACGAATCTATTTTAAATTGAAAGAAAACCATGTTAGCTATATTTGATACCGCCATTTTGCCACTGGTTCATACACTTAAAACCTTAAGTCATATTTTAAAGAAAGGCGAAGAGTACGCCGATGCTAAAAAAATTGAGCATAACGTTTTATTAAATGCGCGACTTTTTCCTGATATGTATCCGCTTACTAGACAAATACAAATTGCCACCGACATGAGCAAAGGCGCTGCCGGAAGATTGGCAGGCGTTGAAATACCAGCGTATGAAGATAATGAAACCACTTTTGAACAATTACAAGCCCGCATTGCCAAAACCATCGCGTTTATTGAAAGCATTGAACCAGCACAATTAACGGATGCTCAAACACGCGATATTACAGTTACCGTGCGTAAAATTGAGCTTAAATTTACTGGACAAGATTACCTACTAAAATGGGTGATGCCAAACGTGTATTTTCATGTCACCACTACTTACAACATTTTGCGTCACAACGGTGTTGAACTTGGCAAACCCGATTTTTTAAGACTTAACTCTTAGGTTAGAAGCACACAAAGGCAAAAGCATGTTAAAACTTAACCTTAAAATTAGCATGATTTTGTTCGCAATAATGGCGGCTATTTTTTACTTTTTGTATGATAAATCTGCTTTAGGCTCATCGCCCAGCTTAAGCCCAGCACAAGAACAGTTAGCGAAAATGGGCGACAGGTGCTTAGATTTTGGTGAAAGAGCAGTTGCAAGCGATGTGCCGATTATTGAGTTTCAAATGCTAGTGCGCTTGGCCAAAAAAACCAACGTAATTGAAAGATGCATGGCCGATAACGGTTATAAACAAAACCCTGCATGGCTAAAATACGCGCAGCCTATTGCAAATGATAACGCCGCTAAAAACAAAATATCGGTCAGTGAAGCACTTACTAGCTTAAGCAGGGCAGATATGCAGATATTTACGCCAGTTGCCAATCGCCCCGATTATTGGGTTAAAAAGTAGCTAAGCTGCATCACTCACTATACGGTTTCTGCCTTTTTGCTTGGCGAGATATAAGCGCCTATCTACCTCATGAATAAATGCTAACGCCTCATCTTCAGCTTTCGGATTAATCGTCCCCACGCCTAAACTAATGGTTAATACCTGACTGATTTGTGATTTTGCGTGCAAAATTTGCTCTTTAAAAATCATTTGATGGCATCGCTCAGCTACTTTATTGGCAGCTGCAGCATCTGTTTCTGGTAGTACAATCACAAATTCCTCACCGCCAAAACGCGCGCAAAAATCGCGCGAACGGGTTGCCACTTTACCCAAAGCCTGTGCCACGCGCTTCAAGCTTTCATCGCCCTGAATATGCCCATAGTGGTCGTTATATTGTTTAAAATAGTCAATATCCACCATAATCAATGAAAGCGGCTGATTATTGCGGCGCGCGTTCAACCACTCTACCTCCATCACCGAATCAAACATACGCCGATTGGCAACACCCGTTAACCCATCTTTAAACGAGAGCTCTTCTAGTTTTTTTTGCAGTACGATTAATTTTTCTTCAGTTTTTTTGCGCTCACTAATATCAAACATAAAACCCAGTAGCGCATTAGCAGTGCCATCTGGGTTGCGTACCACATGCACTACATCGCGAATCCATACATAACCGCCGTCCTTGGTCATGGCGCGATAATCCGCCTCATGGTCTTCGCCCTCTATGGATTTTGCAACGCAATAATCCACCACCCAAGCCCTGTCTTCAGGATGCATTCTACTTGCCCAGTCTTCCGAACCCACCCAACTCGATTGCGGCCAGCCCAGCAAACTTTCAATTTGTGGCCCAATGTAAGCAAATTTCATGGTCGCCCAATCAAGCTTCCACGGAATCGCTTTGGTCGATTCAAGCAAGGTTTTATAAACCGCACTATCTAATTCTTCAGGCTGGATTGCACTAGTCATTTTAATTCCAAGTATAAATTTTACGTTGATTTAACTATTGATCATATTAGCTTACACGCCATTATTTTGGCACACAAATGAATACTAAAGCAGCGACTAAGTCATATCGCGTATTTCTTGTTTTTAGTTTGGCAAAAATTGACCACCCAATATTGAATTGAAGCAGATTTTTGAATCATGACTGCAAAAAATGTAAAGTTAACGTGTGTATTTCACTTAAAAATGGCGTTTAAAAATAGTAACAGATAACTTTTTACCTTGGTTTAAGTAATAAAAAAGCCTGCATTTGCAGGCTTTTTTATTTCGCTACAATTTTATTGTATTGGCGGAGCACCCAGCACAACACTACCAGTTACATTGCCGATAGTAGCGGTAGTAAAGCTGTACTGTAAACCGGCTCTTTCTGCATTTGGTCCAAAGAAAACACCTTGCACAACATTACCACCGCTTAAGTTACCCGTGCATGAAAGCAGACAAGTCAATAAGTTAGGTAAAGCGCCAGAAGTTTCAGTTACTGTGCCAGTCGCATTAAACGTACTGTTGCCTGCTGTTAGCGATAAACCTGAGCCAGTAATTGAAAATGTATTATTGTTTACGGCAATATTATTTAAATTGTAGCCAAACGCTAGCGTATTAAAGTTAACTGTTAAGTTACCAGTCACCGCATTTGAACTACCTGTGGTGGCAGAAATGACGCCTAAGGTGTTAGTAACTGCAGTTGCCCCAGTTGAGCCTAAAACGTTATAAGTAACAGGCGTTGTTAGGCTGGCTAAATTCAATAAATTGCTAGAATCGGTAAACTGACCAACAATGCCCTGAAAATCGATTAAGTTGGTTGAAGCATTAAGGCTGTTAGTCGCCACGCCTGAGCTAAGTCCTAAAGTCACGTATTGATCTTTATATACATCGCCAAGAGCGTTGTTAAAGCTATAGTTCACTTGCGAGTCATCATCTAAAATCTCTGTAATCCTATTATTAGTGTCAAGCACGACGCTACCGCTAAGCGTGCCATTGTCATGCAAGCCGTTGCTTTCTTGTGTTAACACAAACAATGCATCATAAATATTATCATCGCCCCCAGCTCCTGGATTGTTGCCGGGGCCGGTGTCAGGATTGTTGCCAGGGTCTGTTCCGGGATTATTACCAGGCCCAGTCACTGGAATCACAGCTGCTGCATTGGCAATCACGAACGGCGTCCCCGTATCCGTCACTCTATCATTGGCAGCAAAAGCCAATTTGGTTGTAGATGGTGGCGTTACAGCAGCAACTGCTGCAGTTTTACTGAATTTTGGCGCAGCACCAATGCCTGCAACTCCAATAGTCATACCTGATAATGCATTTAAGCAACCGCCTTGATTACACACATCTACACTGCCGTGATTAGTCGTCATGAGCAATTGATTGTTGTAAAAGTTAACTGTAAATTCAGTTCCACGAATACCAATAGTTGCCACAGCGGTTTTTAGTTGATAGCGGTCACGATTTTTATGGCCGATTAAGCCGCTTACTGTACGTAAACCGCCTTTAACCAATTCTGTAAAAGCGTACTCACTACCGTCTTCTTTGCCAGAAAACTCATATTTATTAATTTTGTACACCGTATTAGGCTGCAAAGACACTTTACCGCCATCAATCAACGATAACTGCAAGCGGCCATTTCCTGTATCAATAGTGTCGCCAGCATTTAAAACCGTGTTTTTCTCAGCTGCTGAAGTAGTTTTATCTGCATGCGTAATCGTTGGGTTGCCTGTTTTAAAGGTAACCGTGCCAACAGATTTGGCAAATGTAAGCGGTGAAACCAACATGCAAGCTGCCACAAAGCTTATTTTTAGCGTTTTTAATATGAACAATTGAAACTCCTAGATAGTTTTAACTTAAGTTAATGCATTGACTAAACACGCATTTCAATACACGCACTGAAACATTTAGCCAACATCAGTTATAATTTTGTTTTTACATTATTTGTAACTTCATAAGCTAGAATCATGCCAATTTATGATTTTCAATGCACGAGCTGCGGCCACAAGCTAGAACTTTTGCGCAAAATAAGCGATGCAAGCACCACTACATGCCCAAATTGCAACCAAGAAACATTCAGTAAAATGCTTTCTGCGCCTAGTTTTCAGTTAAGTGGCAGTGGTTGGTATGCCACCGATTTTAAGGATAAACCGTCAAAAAACGCATCCTCAAAAGAAACGACAGAAGTCTCAGCAAGTAGCTCAGATGCGCCAGCAGCTTGTAAAACAGGTTGCGCTTGTCACTAACTTAACCAATTAACTAACATGAAAAAATATTTTATTACTGGCTTGCTGGTGTTAGTGCCTTTGTTTATCACCATTTGGGTACTTAGCACGCTGATTCAAACCATGGATCAAAGCCTATTATTGCTGCCAGCCGCTTGGCAACCTAAAAATGCATTTGGTTTTAATGTCCCTGGATTAGGTGCAATCCTCACTTTAGTGATTATTTTTGTCACAGGTTTAATCGCGACCAACATATTTGGGCAGCAATTAATCGCGTTATGGGAGAGTTTTCTTTCGCGCGTACCGTTTGTTAAAACCATTTACTCCAGTGTTAAACAGGTATCAGATACGCTGTTTTCAGATTCTGGCAATGCACTCCGCAAGGCATTACTGATTCAATACCCACGTGAGGGCAGTTGGACGATTGCATTTTTAACTGGCGCACCGGGTGGCGATGTGAGCAATCACTTAGTTGGCGATTACGTCAGTGTGTACGTGCCTACAACGCCCAACCCAACTTCTGGCTTTTTTCTGATGCTACCAAGGGCCGATGTGATTGAGCTGGATATGAGCGTGGATGAAGCGCTGAAGTACATCATCAGCATGGGCACAGTCACGCCAAGAGACCGCAAAACACGCGAATTACCGCTTTAATTTTTAACCGACACTTTTATTTAACAAGACTTAACACTATTTTTGAACGAAATTTATGATGACTATGCGTACACATTATTGCGGCCACTTAAACCGCAGCCACATTGGCCAAACTGTTAGTTTATGCGGCTGGGCGCATCGCCGCCGCGATCATGGTGGTGTGATTTTTATTGATTTGCGCGACCGCGAAGGCATGGCGCAAATTGTGGTGAACCCTGACACAGTTGAGGCATTTAAAGTTGCCGAGTCAGTGCGCAGTGAATATGTGCTAAAAATCACCTGTGTAGTTCGCGCGCGCCCAGAAGGCGCAGTAAACGCTAACTTAGCGACGGGCGAAGTGGAAATGATTGCGACTGAAATCGAGATTTTAAACGCATCGCTCACACCGCCATTTATGTTAGATGACGAAAACCTGACTGAAACGGTGAGATTACAACACCGATACATCGACTTACGCCGCCCTGCCATGCAAAAAAACTTGATGCTACGTTATCGCGTGGCTAAAACGTTGCGCGATTACTTAGACACCAACGGCTTTATTGAAGTAGAAACACCAATGTTAACCCGCAGTACGCCAGAAGGCGCACGCGATTACTTAGTGCCAAGCCGCGTACATGCAGGCCAATTCTTTGCCTTGCCGCAATCACCGCAGCTGTTCAAACAATTGTTAATGGTGTCTGGTTTTGACCGTTATTTCCAAATCACTAAATGTTTCCGCGATGAAGATTTACGCGCTGACCGTCAGCCAGAATTCACACAAGTGGATATTGAAACATCTTTTTTAAGTGAAAACGAGATTATGGACATTGTCGAAGAAATGATTCGACAAATGCTTAAGTCTGTTCAAAACGTGGATTTACCAGCTAAATTCCCACGTATGCCGTTTAGTGAGGCGATGAGTCGTTACGGTTCAGATAAGCCTGATATGCGCGTGACTTTAGAAATCACAGAATTAAGCGACGTGATGAAAGATGTAGATTTTAAAGTGTTCGCAGGCGCAGCTAATATGGTTGGTGGTCGCGTGGCTGCTTTGCGCGTACCAAATGGTGCTGCGATTGCTAGGTCAGAAATTGATGCTTACACTGAATTCGTCAAAATCTACGGCGCAAAAGGTTTGGCCTATATCAAAATCAATGATGTCACTAAATTGAACGAAGAAGGCCTGCAAAGCCCAATCGTCAAAAATATTCACACTACTGCATTGCATGCGATTATTGACCGCACAGGCGCGCAAAACGGCGATATCGTATTCTTTGGTGCAGATAAAACCAAAGTAGTAAACGAAGCCTTAGGTGCGCTACGCCTGAAAGTTGGTCACGATAAAGGCCATGTCGATGGTCGCGCTTGGGCGCCATTGTGGGTGGTTGATTTCCCGATGTTTGAACATGATGAAGAAAACGACCGCTGGGCGGCGTTACACCATCCATTCACCGCACCAAAAGATGGTCATGAAGATTTGCTGGTATCAAACCCAGGCGCAGCGCTTTCAAAAGCTTATGATATGGTGCTAAACGGCTGGGAAGTCGGTGGCGGTTCAGTGCGTATCCATAAACAAGATGTGCAATCAAAAGTGTTCGATGCACTCAAAATCAGCAAAGAAGAAGCGCAAGAGAAATTCGGCTTCTTGCTAGACGCATTGCAATACGGCGCACCTCCGCACGGCGGCTTGGCGTTTGGTCTAGACCGTTTGGTAACATTGATGGCGGGCGCGGAGTCTATTCGTGACGTAATTGCTTTCCCAAAAACCCAGCGTGCACAATGTTTAATGACCAATGCGCCGAATGAAGTGGATGAGAAACAGTTGCGTGAGTTGCATATACGCGTTCGCTCACAGAATCCAGCGGCATAAAGTGCACTCACTTTGCGATAACGTTGTTACATCCGCTTGCCGTACTAATCGTACTGTCTACACGGATGTACCTAGTTCTCGCATCGTGAATTGCATTTAGAATTAAGTAATGTGTATTAATTGTTACTGGAATTGGCTGGCAACTAACTCTAGTAACATTATTGCAGTTTGTGCCCTTATATTAACTATCTGGCAAGCTTTTGTTACAAGACGCCACAATAAGCTTTCAGTTGTTCCGTACTTAACGACTTGGTCAAATAGTGGAGATAAGGGCTTATTTAGGGTGGATATAATTAATAATGGCATTGGCCCTGCATTAATTCAAACTTTTCAAGTTTTTGTAGATGGCCACGAAATTGTTGGGCAAGATTTGGAAATTATTAGGAAAGCGCTAAAAATACTATTCCCTAACTATGGCTATAACAGTTACAACTCTTTCTTATCTAAAGGTTATATGATGTCGCCAAAGGAGAGTCGTTGTTTGTTAGAAATTCAATTCATAGGCAACCGATTTCCAACTCCAGAAGAAATAGAGCATGCTACCAAGAGAACAAAAATATACATTAAGTATGAGTCTATATACAAACAGAAGCTAATTTACGACTCTTCAAAATTTAAGGTTCTTAACTAATGCCAGTTACCGAAATCAATCATATTAATCTACGCGCCAACCGCGACATGATGCATGTGTTGCGTGATTTTTATTGCGATATTGTTGGCCTAAAAGTGGGGCCGCGCACAGCGAGCACCAGTTATGGATTTTGGTTGTATATCGGTGATAACGATGTGGTGCATTTGGCGGAGTATAACAAAGGCGTTGGCTCGCCTGATTTGCATGTGAACGGCACTTATGACCATGTATCGTTTACCTGCACCGATATGCCCTCGATGGAAGCGCATTTGTCAGCGCATCAAATTTCATACACCACACGCACGTTAATCAATGGTGTAAAACAAATCAATTTTAAAGACCCTGCGGGCAATGGCATTGAGTTAAATTTTGAAGAGTTTCGCACCAAAACTTAACCACTTTTTTGGGGCTAATTTTTATGCATTATCTTGAATAATTGTTTATTTTTGTTGTGTGACTCGCATCACATACAAGCGCTTGAATAAAACTAAAATAGTGAAATGTAATCATAAATTTAAATAACACGTTAAAACTAATCGTGTTAATTCTGTGTAAAACAGGTTTGGAGATGAGATGAAAACGAAACAATTTTTAGTGAGCTCACTAGCTTTAGTTGCTCTTTTTATTGGCACAAGTTCAAGCGTGATGGCAGAGCCTAACCCCACATTATGGCCTGTGATGAAAGAAGCATTTTTTGAAAAACGCGCGATTCAAGAAGTGTCATTTATGAAGATTGATGCACCGCGCCGCGCCGAAAGTGGTGCGCAAGTGCCTGTCACTTACAGTATTGATAATGCTGCCGCTAATGGTGTTAAAATCATAAAACTATATGCGTTTGTTGATGCAAACCCGATTCCGTTAACAGCCACTTATCACTTAACCGATGCGCTGGGCGATTTTCAGTTGGCGACGCGTATTCGTTTTGAAACAGATGCGTTTGTGCGTTTGGTGGGTGAGGATGCAAAAGGTAATTTGTATTTAGCATCTCGCGAAATTCGCGCAGCGGGCGGTTGTGGCGGCTCAGTTGAGAATGATGAGGCAGCTACGCGTGCAGCGGCTGGCAAAATTAAAATGAAAGTAGAAGAAGTCAAAATTGGTGCTGCAACACCAGCTACTTTTAACATTAAACACGTCATGCGCACTGGCTTGCAACGCGATTTGGTTTCGCAAGGTTTTGTGCCAGCTTTTTACATTAATAAAACCGAGTTTAAATATAATGGCAAACCTGTGATGACAGTTGATGTGGGCGTGGGTACAGCGGAAGACCCGTATTTTAAATTTAACTTTGTGCCGACTGAGCCAGGTAAATTAGAAGTATTGGCGACCGACAATGAGGGTAAAAGCTTTACTCACGCAGTTGATGTAAACAGTTAATTGCTTGCTTAATATTAAAAAGGCTTCTTTCGAGAAGCCTTTTTTATTACTGAATCGATATTGATTAAGGCGATGCGGTGCTAGAATTAATACCATTATTTGAAGGAGATAAAGCATGAAAAGCTACCGTAAAGAACTTTGGTTTAATCCGCCAACCCGCGTGGCATTTATCCGCATTACTGAACAGATTAACGAATGCTTGCGCGAAAGTGGTGTGCGCGAAGGCTTGGTGTTGGTGAACGCCATGCATATTACCGCCAGCGTGTTTATCAATGACGATGAGCGTGGTTTGCATCATGATTACACGCAATGGCTAGAAAAGCTGGCGCCGCATGAACCAGTAAGCAGTTATCGCCATAATGATACGGGCGAAGACAATGCCGATGCGCATATGAAGCGGCAAATTATGGGGCGTGAAGTGGTGGTGGCGATTACCGAAGGCCGTTTGGATTTTGGGCCTTGGGAGCAGATTTTTTATGGTGAATTTGATGGCAGACGCAAAAAACGTGTACTGGTGAAAATTATTGGTGAGTAAGCTAATAATTAAACTGTTAGCCAAACAAAAAGGGAGCGTTTGCTCCCTTTTTAAATTCAAATAACTGAATTATTTATTCATTACGTACATTGTTACTTCAAAGCCAAAACGCATTTCAGTAGCTGCTGGTGTTGTCCACATGATAATTTCCTTTTCAAAAAAATAAATAAATTAAGTATCACAACAAACCGTTAACTTTTGCTTTATTCGTTGCGTGTTTGTATGACTGAAGTATGCGCCTGATGTTTGGTTTGACACCTGCTGTTAGGCATTAACTCAGCTTAAGTATTTTCATGAGCTTAGTATCATCACTCTGCTTACTACCTGCTATTGGCCGCGAATATACTGCTCTAGCTCTTTAATCAGGCGTTGCTGATAGCTAATCGTTTCTTTGACCAGATCGCCTAAAGACAGCATGCCAGCAAGTTCGTCGCCATTTAACACGGGTAGGTGGCGTATGCGTTTTTCGCTCATCATGCTCATGGCGCTTTCTACTAAATCATCCGCTTGACCAAAAATAACTTTGTCAGTCATCACTTCTGATATTTGGGTGGTTTTAGATGAGCGACCTTTTAAAATGACTTCACGCGCGTAATCACGCTCTGAAAAAATACCCACTAGCTTGCCCTCTTCAATCACGGCCAGCGCGCCAATTTTATACTCAGCCAAAATGACCAATGCATCAAATACAGGGCGATTTGGCGCAATGCTAATCACTTCTTTATGTTTTTTATCATTTAATATTTGTTGTAATGTTTTCATGTTGTCCTCCCTATCCTTAGCACTTTTAATATACTCCGATAAATAATTTAGCCAATATCTACACACAAATAAATCAGATAATTGTTGACATGGTTAGGAGGCTAACTATAATGTAGCTAATCATTAATAAGTCGCCTAACTATGTTGCAATTAAGAGATCTGCCAACGCCAGAAATATTAGGTAAATTTGCTGATCGCTACCCAGAAGCGGATGTGACAGCGATTACCAGTTTTTTATATTTGCTACGCGTGGCGACTGATTTATCAATGGCGCTAGACACTTGCCTAAGCAAGCACGATTTGTTGCAAGGCCGCTGGTGGGTATTGATTTTGTTGATGCGCGAAGAGTCAGTGACTTCTACACCCTCAATACTGGCCGACAAATTAGGCGTTTCGCGTGCTTCTATGACTGGATTATTAGATGGCTTAGAGCAAAGCGGATTAGTCACTAGAGTGTTTGCAAAAGAAGACAGGCGTAGCGTGAAGATTCAATTGACCGCGGACGGGCAAGCCAAATTGGATGTAGTGATGCCTGATTATTATCGCCGCTTAAGGCAGTGCATGCAGGGCTTAGATGAAGATAAACGGGCGCAATTGCAGCAATTATTGGGTTTAATTAATAAGGGTATTCCAGCATTTATTTAATGTATGTAAACAGTTTTAATCACTTAAAAGAGAGTAAAAAATGAGCACTATTCAAACAGAAATTACAGCTATCAACGCCAAATTTGACCAAGCATTTAATGCAAAAAATGCTGCCGATATTGCACAACTATATGACACAAATGCAGCTGTGATGCCAGCACCAGCAGGTGCGCCGGTAATTGGTGTGCAGGCCATTCAAGCTTTTTTTGCAGGCTTGATTGAAGCGGGTGTGATTGATCACAAATTAACATTATCTGAAGCAGTAGAAGATGGTAATTTGGCGTATCAACGCGGCAATTGGGCAGGTGCTATGATTGATTCTGAAGGCGTGCGTCAAACATTTGGTGGTAATGTGCATATTGTTTATCGCAAACAAACCGATGGTGCTTGGAAAGCAGTTACGCATATCTGGAACTAATGCGTTCAATCAGCTAGGACAGTCTAATCATGGAAAACAGCACAAAAGTCACCATACGCGCCTTTATCGCGTTAATGGTATTAACCATTATCTGGGGTTATAACTGGGTGGTGATGAAAAGTGCGTTGCAATACGCAGGGCCTTTTCAGTTTGCGGCGCTGCGTACTTTTTTAGGCGCGCTAGTGCTATTTGTGGTGATTTATTTCACTAAAAGGCCATTGGGCTTAAAAGAATTTCCCACCATGCTAGTGTTGGGCTTATTGCAAACCATAGGCTTTACTGGCTTGCTGATTTGGGCATTAGTTGAAGGAGGCGCGGGCAAAACCGCTGTACTGACTTACACCATGCCGTTTTGGGTGATGCTATTTGCATGGCCAATGCTGGGCGAAAAAGTACAAGGTTGGCAGTGGCTGGCAGTCGTTGCTGCCATCTTTGGCATGGTGCTGATTTTTGATCCGCTACATATCAAAGCTGACGGTTTTAGCATGTTTTTGGCCTTATGTTCAGGCGTATCCTGGGCCTTATCTGCAATTATTTCTAAAAAACTGCATCAGCGTAGCCCAAATTTAGATTTGCTTAATTTGACAGCTTGGCCCATGCTTCTTGGCTCTGTACCCATGTTAGCGATTGCCTTTATAGTGCCCGCACCGCCGATTCAGTGGACAGGCTATTTTATTGGCGCCGTGCTATTTAATGTAATCTTAAGTGGCGCGCTAGCTTGGCTGCTTTGGCTATATGCCTTGCAACGCTTGCCAGCAGGCGTGGCAAGTATGGCGTCTATGCTAGCGCCAGTGATTGGCGTGATTGCCGCATGGATACAGTTAAATGAAGTACCCAACACGTTTGAGCTAATTGGTATGTTGCTTATCGCATTGGCGTTGGTACAAATATCCGTCATTACCATGCGCAAACATCAGCCCGTGGATTGCGCACAAGGCCAAGAATAAACTGCATCAAGCCTATGATAAAATGCACGTAGAGTTGAGGGTGTCTCTATAACTTTAAGTTTCTAAGTTAAACAAGGCGCGATTAAAAAATAATGACGCCGCATATGGTTAATATGTAAGAAATTATTTTTTATGAGCAACGCAGTGTAACGACGAAACTTAAAGTTAAAGAGATGCCCTGAAAATATCGATGCAAAAAATATCAAGGATTATAGTATGGCAGGACACAGTAAATGGGCCAATATTCAGCACCGCAAAGGTCGTCAAGACGCGAAACGCGGCAAAATCTTCACTAAACTGATTAAAGAAATCACGGTAGCCGCGCGTTTAAGCGGTGGCGATGTGACTATGAATCCGCGCCTGCGCGCCGCGGTAGCTGAAGCTAAAGAAGAAAATATGCCATCAGACAACATTACCCGCGCCATTAAAAAAGGCACTGGTGAGCTAGAGGGCGTGAATTACGAAGAGATTCGTTACGAAGGTTATGGCATTAATGGCGCCGCGATTATTATTGATTGCTTAACCGATAATAAACAGCGCGCCGTCGCCGATGTGCGACATGCGCTGACTAAGTTTGGTGGCAATTTAGGCACTGATGGCTCTGTGGCCTTTATGTTTAAACACTGCGGCAGCATATTGTATGAGCCGGGCACCTCTGAAGATAAAGTAATGGAAGTAGCACTTGAAGCAGGTGCAGAAGACATCGTCACCGATGAAGACGGTAGTATTGAAGTGATCACCCCGCCCAATGATTTTATTGCGATTAAAGAAGCGATGGAAGCTGCTGGATTAAAAGCGGTGATGGCGGAAGTGATGATGAAGCCAAGTATTGAAACGGTTTTCACAGGGGATGATGCGATTAAAATGCAAAAAATTCTGGATGCGCTGGAAGATTTGGACGATGTGCAGGATGTATACACCACTGCCGTCATTGAAGAATAAAAAAATGAGAACCGCGTTGTCATACGGTGTTGCGGGTTCAATTTTATTCGATTGCATACAAAACGTATGCGCACTCATAAAATTATCCCCGCGCCTTGTCTGACTTAGCGGTTTTCATTTTTAGGTGACTTTTTGGAAAACATTAGAATTCTCGGAATTGACCCTGGCCTACGCATCCTTGGTATTGATCCAGGCTTGCGCCTAACGGGCTTTGGCGTGATTGAAAAAGTGGGTGAAAAAATCACTTATATTGCCAGCGGCACCATTAAAACCGCCAGTGGTAAAAAAAATAAAATAGAAGGTGAAGACGATAGAGAAGAGTTACCCGCACGTTTAAAAATTATATTAGATGGCCTGTTTGAAGTGATTGATACCTACCAGCCTACGCAAGCGGCGGTTGAAAAAGTATTCGTCAATGTCAATCCGCAATCCACTTTATTGCTTGGCCAAGCCCGTGGCGCAGCGATTAGTGCATCGGTAATTCGCAATTTAATTGTGGCCGAATATACGGCCTTGCAAGTAAAGCAAGCCGTGGTGGGTAATGGTCACGCGCAAAAAGAACAAGTGCAAGAAATGGTCAAACGATTATTGAATTTGCCTGGCTTGCCAAGCCCAGACTCAGCGGATGCGTTAGCTTGCGCGATTTGTCATGCACATGGCGGGCAAGGATTAGGCAGATTAGCCACAGCAGGATTTAGAGTAAAGAATGGCAGATTAATATGATTGCACGCTTAAACGGAATTTTGATTGAAAAAGCGCCACCGCAAGTGGTGATTGATTGTGTGGGCGTGGGTTATGAAGTAGAGGTGCCGATGAGCACTTTTTATAATCTGCCAGAAATTGGCGCAAAAGTGCAATTACTGACTTATATGGTAGTGCGTGAAGATGCACAATTGTTGTATGGATTTGGTAGTGAGCAAGAAAAAAGTACGTTTAAACAATTGCTTAAGGTAAACGGAATTGGTGCAAAATCGGCTTTGTCTATTTTAAGCGGTGTGAGTATTGAAGATTTAATGAATGCGGTGAATTTGCAAGAGGTGGCGATGCTGACGCGCATTCCTGGTATTGGCAAAAAAACCGCAGAGCGTTTATTGCTGGAACTGAAAGATAAATTCTCGATTAACGGCGTAAGTGGCGTTGGTGCTGCGCAGTCAAAATCAGCCACTAGTGATATATTGAATGCGCTATTGGCGCTGGGTTACAACGATAAAGAAGCATTAGCCACGATTAAATTATTGCCCAAAGAATTGTCTGTTTCTGAGGGCATTCGGCAATCTCTAAAATTCCTTTCAAAAAACTAGTTAAGTCAAACGAATAATAAAAAAGTCG